>Ga0315915_1005359_pt1 | contig 15993 bp, 10 predicted proteins | sample MpolbnodulesMG_FD_207738 | JGI IMG/M metagenome (GOLD analysis project Ga0315915, IMG submission 207738) | Medicago polymorpha root nodule microbial communities from Los Angeles, California, United States - branched nodules | ecosystem: Host-associated > Plants > Roots > Nodule | place: USA... | reverse complement strand
CAAACACACTTTATAGGCTTGTTTTAATTATTATTTTAATATTAAAGAGAAAGGCAAATAAAAAATGCTCCAAAATTGATCCTCATAATCGTGGCAGCATATGATTCTAGTACCACCGTCAACCGCATGCACATCACCTCAACTTTTGTTGTCATCTTTGTCATAGAAATTGTCTTTGCATCTCACTGTTTTTTTGCATCCCACTATTCTTGCTGTCATTTATGGTCGTATAAAGAATGAAACTGTTTCATCTAAGCAAGAGAAAGATCAAAGCGATGAAGCACAACAAAGGTGAGAGGATAGAAGTGCCATTACAGGAAGTGCATGGCTAGCTAAGTTAATTACTTGAACAGTTATAAAAGGAGGTCTCAATATCGATTGAAAATATAAAAGGATGATATGAAGATGAAAACCTAACCTAGAAATAGAGAGAAACCCTTATATATGGAGGTTGTTGCCACATTCGTGTGTGTAGCACGAAAATATTTGTCGTGTCATTTAGCATTTTTTTTTTCTTAAAACCCAAAATATATTATAAAAAAAAGATACAAAAGTGGTTGACATAAATATAAATTCACAATATTCACTACGGCAAGCATATAATTACAGAACATCATTAAAACCATACAAACTATGTCCTTGTGTATTGAATTCTCATAACATAGGACACTAGTAGAGAATGTGCACAAATTGGAAGTTTGGGAAAAAATCTCATACATTTCATCGCATGAGCACTCAATTTTGCCATATTTGGACATTAGTTACCTTCTGTTTATGTAAATGAGACTAACCAATCTCTAGAAAAAAGCTCCTTATCAATTATGTTAGATTATATAAGTGGTCGAGGTGCTGTTGAGTCTTGAATCAATGACAACGCTTGAATGCAATCTTATATATAGTTGACTTCAATATCCCAAGTCACTAATAAGAATAATGCTACTTTGAGCGAATAAATGCTCACGAGAGACATCACAATATAATTGTATTGTAGTGAACCTTTAATATTGCAAGTTCCACCCATGAATTTCGCTACATTCCAAGACCTAATGGTCATATACAATTCACAATGCCTTCGTTATAAATATTTTCGCTATAAATAACATCACCCTACTAATAATCCATTCAAAATTGATAGGAGTTCAAAATGTAGGCTGTCAACATATTCATCATGCTCATTGAATCCTACTATCCACTCCTGTTAATAATCTCGAATAACTCCCCCGTAACCTGCTATAACAGAATTATCGTATGAACTTCCATCGACATTTCAAATCCCGAGGTGTATATTAGATGATTTGATTAAAAGAAAATTAATAAATTTAAATTCTTTATAATTTAGTTGGTTCAATTAAATTCATTTTGTTTAGAAAATATTTTATTTGGATAATAATAACTTAATTTAATTAATAAATTGACGATAATTTAATAAACTATTTTGATGACTTAACTTTAATTGTATAGGTCAGTTTAATTATGAATATTAAATACAAAACTTTTTTGGGGAATAAATACAAATATTTATCTTGTATATATTGCCAAGTAATTTATTCAATACAAACAACAACATATAAGAGCATGGTACAATGGTCAATTCCACATGTACAAGTGTTTATGAGTCTTGTTGGTTTAAAAAAAGACAATCAAATTTGAAATACTAATAAATGTTTAATCAGCATGAGTGTAGAAAGTCTAAACAAATTAATATATTTTTGAATTGAATTCTGGTCTTATGGTCAAAATTAGCTATGAAATGGTTTAATTAAGGTCAATTTACTTAAAATGACTTGAATTGAAATGACTACTGTATTGAATAAACATGAATGTAAAAAATAAACTTTAATTTAAAAGACCAAAAAATATAAATGACTTGAAAACTAAATTGCATAATTGAAATGACTTAGAATTTAAATTTATGAGAAAGTAAAATAATTAATAGAGAATTTTATGAATTGAAATTAAATTGAAAGGAATATTTAAAGTTTAGAAGAACTTGAGTTTTTTTTTTCTTTTTCAAAAGAAAATAAAATTGAATAAACAAAGAAAGAGTTACAGAGACTAGGGGGACATTAAACCTGATCCAGGAACAACCCTAAACGGAAATACATCGTGATAATACAAAACCAAATGTAACCACCCTGATCTATTATAACACAAATTCACTAATCACAGACGCAACCTAGCGAACCCGCGTACGGGCGCGAAACCAAGTTACAAAAAAAATATGAATAGCGAAAATGTGTAAGCAACAAAAAAGGGTTTAAACCGGCGAATGGACTGACCGTCAACACAGTATCAATCCAAGTGCCAACTCCCTGAGCAAAGCAGCAACTGTTAAGCTCTTTCGAGCCTCAGTACGAGTGTGGAGGCAGACATGAACCACCAAACACAACAAGTTAGTAACTAGACCCTTTCGGGTTTTAAGAGCCAAACCCTTTTGGGTTTTTAAATCACATAGAACCATACTCTTTCGGGTTTATGAAACACAACAAGTCACCGGTCTAGATCCACCCAATCACTGAACCAAAAAAACAGCAAAAGTCGGAGCCTCACACAAACAAAAGCCGCCGGCGGCAAACGAACGGCAACCAACAAAACAAAACCCGGCAAACAAAACACAAAACCATCGAGAATAATCTACCACCAAACCAATCTGATAGCAACCTGGAGCAGACCACCGCACAAACCACTGCGAACAACCCACATCCGACACGAACCTTGCGACGACCAAGCAACAACGAGAGCTCGACGAAAGAGGTTTAATCCCGCTGGAAGGAGTGATTACAACAACCTGTAAAGCAACCCGCAACAGAGAACACCAACAACAATTTCTACCACATCTCAACTATGAGATCGCCACCGTAGAGATGGTGCAGGGCCTTATGAGTTTAGATATATCCATAAGATGATTAGTTATAATAAACTAAGTTGTGTTGCGGGTAATGTGATAGTCGGAGCGGAGACGATGATGTGGTGATAATTGAACACCTAAAGAAGGATAAAGATAATAAGAAGGTAGTAGATGATGAGAATGGTGTAGATAGAGTAAAAGCTGAAAATAATAATAGTCTTGAAAGTGATGCTTGGGGTAACATAGACCTTGCCTAAGATTAGTTCAAATGTATATCATTATGGAACCAAACACTAATTTTATATATAATTATTTTTTGATATAACTATATATGTTTTTGTTGGTTAAATCTTGTACTTTGTGAATATTTGTTAAATATACATAGATATACATGCATTTTTTGCTGTTTGTTGGAGTCTGGTTGTTATTTAGATTATTTAATCCGAAAATACCAAAACTGGCTTCTGATTACATAATCTGAATGGGGTAAAACTGAAATTTTGGAGGACACACGAGGACGGAGGGTGAGAAAAGAAATTCTTATTCTATTTTTTTTATTTTGGGCTTTTGATAAGTTCATCCAACTGGGTTTTTTTTATTGTGTCGTTTGATTTTGGACCCAATTTTTTCTATTTTTAAAGGAAAAAACCACAAACAAAAAATAAAGAATTTGAAACTTCATTGCAATCTCTTTCCATAGCTAAAATAAAATTCTACCAACTTGCATTTTGCTTCAAACAAAAAGTTTTCTAAGCATTTAAAAAAATGTTTTCTATAAGCAGCTCAATTTAAAATATCTAGTTGTGTATGATATTATTAACAGAAGAGATTCAATTGAAACGGCTTGATTTCTCTTTCATTACTCCACCAAATTTGTTTGTGCATTGGGCATGTTGGAGTAATGAAGGAAGAAATAAGAGGATTCGTAAGGGGTTGTGGATCATTTGGCATGCTACCATTTGGGTGATTTGGCAAGCGAGAAATCACATAATTTTCCGGAATGAAGTGAAATATGTTGATGATTTATTACCGAAAATAATGGTGATGTCGTGGAGGTGGAGTTTGAGTAGACTTTCTATGCAAACTTGCCTATATTATGAGTGGAGTTGGAATCCACAAGAGTGCTTGAGGAGGTAATGGTTTTAGCTTGCTTAGAGGTTGTTGGTGCGAAGCCTGAGTGTGCTCACTTCTGTTGGTGGCTGTTTGCTTTCAATTATAGAGTTTTGGTTTTTATGTTGGTGTTAGTGGTGGGGCGTTAGGCTTGTTTTGTTTTTGTGTGCTGGTGTTGAAGCCTGGGTATACCATGTTGGGTTTGGAAGTGACTTAGTGCTTTGGTAGTATTAGTGCTTCTGTCCTTTTTGCATACTTTAGCATCATAACTAGCCTATTGGTGGTTGCATTTTATTGGACTTTTGTGGGTACTTTTCTAGTAAGTGTTTTGTTTATTGGTGGTTGCATTTGTATTTTTCTTTTCGTTACCACGGGTGGTACTGTTATTAGTACTGCTCGACGTGAATAATATTGGCCGATTCAAAAAAAACAATAGAAGAGATTCAATGAAGGAAAAAGGGAGGTATACATAGAAACTCGTAATTTTGTACTAAAAGTCTGAGTACTCGATTAAAAATAAATTTGTCAGAATTAAGTCTTTTATCTTTTTGTCCCACTCAAATTTTTACCTTATTTATTTGTAACACTTGAATTTTTTTTATAGAAATGATATTTGTACAACCACTTTATGACAATTTTTTGACAACTTTTTCCATCATACTTACATTATGCTTTTGTTCTTTCTCTACCTTTTTCTCTCTCCATTGTTTTCGACCAATGAAAAGTGAGAAAAAAGAAGTTGTCACAAAAGTTATCTTAAATAGTTGTTCAAATATCACTACTCTTTTATTTTTGTCCTATTCAAATCTTTTATCTATTAAAACATGTACAAGTTAGTCCCTTTTTCATTTTTTTTATATTAAATAAGCGTTGAGGTGATTTGCCACGCATAATCATTAGTCATAGTTTTTATTATAAATAATTTTTATCGTTAAAAAAACAAATATTCATCTTCTTCATATGTTCATCATCTTCACCATCATCATATTTTTCATCAAACCCATAAAATTCAAATCAGAACATCAAGTATTAGTGTCTCATATCAAAACCTAGAAAACTCCAACCCAAATAATCACGTGGCTAGTCCCATCAATGTTGTTTTAATGAAAATGAACAAAAGGAATAACTTGCAAACATTTCAAGAGATATTTCTTCAAAAAGAAATGTTACAAAAAAAGATATTTTTTCAAAAATAAATGTTATAAAAAAAGATAAATAACTAAATTCTACATTCCATCTCCCTAGAGATTGATACTCCTTGTCAAAGATAAAGAAAATAAACACAAGGAAAAAGAAAGATCCCTAAAAACAAGAGGATATAACCAACGACTAATTTTTTCAAGTAAGCGATGTAACGCCTCCGCTTGGTGGGAAAGTAACGCCCGAGGTTGACTAGGGTGGTGAGTGGTCCGGCTCTTGGAAGCTTCTAGGAAAAATCGAATCACATCGGATTGAGAGGGATCTTGAAGCCGTGAAAGTATGAGACTGCATGGTTGAAGGAATGCTTATAAGAATTGTTTGGTACTACCTATATCAACATGATGCATCTTATTTTCGATAGCCTAAACCATAAAAACTCCACAGTTAAGCATGCTTGACTTGGAGCAATTTTGGGATGGGTGACCTTATGGGAAGTTTCCTGAAAAGTGTGTGGGATAGGACAAAACACGTTGAAAAGACTTGTGCTGGTTTGTGGGGTCAGTCGACAATCTTGAAAGCAGTTTGGGATGTTACAAGTGGTATTAGAGTAGACCTCTCCCAATACGATGTGGTTCAGGGACGAACCAAGCGGAAGCTTGTGGGCATGTAATGCCTCCTCTTGGTGGGCATCTAACATCCGAGGCTGACAAGGGAGGGGAGTGGTTCGGCTCCTACAACTTCTAGGAAAAACGGAATTACATCGGGATGAGAGGGATTTTGAAGTCGTGCAAGTAAAGCAATATGGGGTGTTACAAGTGGTATCAGAGCACATCTATCATAGTATGATGTGGTTCGAGGACGAACCAAGCGGAAGGTGGTGGGCATGTAACACCTCCGCTTGGTGTGCATGTAACACTCGAGGCTGACAAAGGCGGGGAGTGCAAGTATGAGACTGCATGGTTGAAGGAAGACTTATAAGAATGATTTGCCATTATCTATATCAACAAGATGCATCTTCTTTTCGGTAGCCCAAACAACATTATCAATATTATATATGAACGGGATATAGATTTTGCGCTGATTTTTTTTATAATTCCAATTATACCCTTAAACAAATTTTCCTATATTAATTTTATATTGTTGGTGGTATTGAAAAAGATAAGGATTTATATTATATTTGTTAAATTATTTTTTGGGTTATTGAAAAAGATAAACATGATTTTTTGGGTTTGTTATAATTTGAAATTCACAATATTTATAGTTATAATTTTAATCAAAATCAAAATTTCATATATAAAACCGTTCATAATTTTTCCGCGTTAGCGAGCGGAAACAGGGGCACATGAGTGCTATACTTTTTGCTAGTTTAAATAAAGATAAATGGTAATTTGAAATTCACGGAGGTTCCTCTAAAAAAACTAATTAGAGTAGGATTTGTTAAATAAGTTTGAATCTCATCTCAAAAACTAACTCAAAGGATGAAGGTACTCAAGCATATTTATACACTTAACAACACGGAAATCTGAGCAATGTGGTACAAATAATAAACTACAAACTACTTTAAAACCAACTTCAAAACCCACCCTCACGCCTAGCGTGGGCTTGAGTCCAATTCCCACATTGCATTCCTGGAAATTTTACCATGCACCCATACAATTATACATTCACCCCTACGTTTTTTGTAAACTGTGCATTTTGCCCTCATATTAGGAAAACATTTGCGGGGGCTTCACCATCACTTCTCTTTCTGGGCTTCACCCCCACATCTGCGATTCTTCTTCTTCTCTCTCTATGGCTGGACAAAATAGCTTTTTGAAAGAAAAAAACCAATTCTCAACTGCTTAATTATTCTCAAGTTGAATGGGTGGTAGCATATCAAAATTGTGTGAAGTAGACACAGATTGCGAAAGTTGGATTTCTTCTCATTTGCACTTTAACATATACACTCACCTTCTCATCTCTTCTACAACCTCAATCATAGATGCAAATCCCCAACAACATGAAATAAACCTAAATTATTCCTTAATTTTTGAATTTCATGCATTATAATCGTTCAATTTTACTCATACTTAAGATTCATTTCAATCCCTTCTTTTGAATTCCGTTCAATTTAATTCATACTCATATCTCTTTTCTTAACTTCAATTTTGGATTTTTTTTTTTTAGTTTTAAACTTTTGGAGATTGTGATTCGTTTTTGTGTGCAATTGGAAGGATTGGAATCAATCGCTACTGGATACCAAATTTTGGAAAATTTTGATGGGGTGAATGGGTGTAATTTTTTAAAGGGTCAGGCTAACCGGTGCCCTCGGGCACTGGTTAAACATACAAAAAAAGGAATTTATTACATAAAAGGAAACTTTGTTGACTTATTTATGGATTAATTACACAGTTTTCAATGCAATAATTACTATATAATTTCCCTTTTTAGTATCCTTAACCAGTACCCCGGGGACACCGGTTAGCATTTCCCTTTTTTAAAGGGTTAAAATTGGTATTTTTTTTATGGTTTGTAGGGTACAAGTATAATTGTTGGGGTATATGGTAAAATTTCCTGCATTTCTTAATCCATCTTCGATACCAGGCTTGGATCTCATCCTAAAACTAGCTCAAAGGATGGAAGATTATACCCTAAACCTTTACATTTATACCTTCAGCCTTACAAACTATACAATAATTTCAATTTTACCCATTCCATCATTTGACCATACCCCAGATAATATTATAATATTTCCTGGTAGGTAAAACTTCAATAAATTTCTGGAATAGTAGAAAAAAGTTTTCGGGATTGTTAGTGTTTATCTTCCCCATGACTTCACCCCTCTAAGATTTTGTTTTATTAATTTTGTATGGATCTCGTGGGCTTCATATTTTTGCAATTGAAGAGTAAAATTCAATTACTTGGATTGGACAGTAATGTGAGACGTCTTTGGATTGGCAAAAGTGATGTTATGGAGTTATAGGATGATTTTCATATGAAATCTAACATTTGTTGGTTTGTTTGTCGGTATATAAATTGTTGTTAAATTGATAAAATAAAAAGGATAATTATTTGGGGTAAATTTGTATTTATCGAAACTGTTGTGGCAGGTCCATATAACTATTAGATTAAAGATATGGGGTGAATATCCTAATTAACATAAACCTGCTTACAGCCAATATCAAGTATTTATTTTTTTGTGCACCATACACAAAGAGATGCACTTTTGTATGCTAAACGTCACCCCGTGAACTGTAATCATCCTTATGTGTTTTTCGGTAAACCAGATCTAAAGAAGAAGAAAAAAATTAGGTTTTTAAGTTTTTATACAAGGGTAAAATAGGAAGTTAATATTAAATGTATGGATGAGGGTATAGACGTAAGGGTATGGGGTATAATATTCTAAAGGATGATGGTACTTAAACATATTTATACACTCAACAACCTACAAATCTAAGCAATGTGGTACAAATAACAGACTACAAACAACTTCAAAACCAACTTTAACACCCACCCTCACATCTAGCATGGGCCTGGGTCTGATAAGTGCTCAAAAGTAATAGATTTCATGTGTTAATTGAGGCATTTTAGTGACTTGTCTTGCAAGTTATATAAGGAAAAGCTACCAATTGTTGCACTTTTACCATTTATGTTTTACATGCGTGATTTTACTCAATTTATGCAGGAAATGACAAGCAAGGACCAAGAAAGAAGCTTTTGAGCCAAGACCAATTCGCTGAAGCGGATGCAGTTCGCTTAAGCGACTTCAACGTCGAAGGCAGCCCTCAGTTCGCTTCTACTACGCTCTAAGTTTGCTCCTGAAAGAATCAGTCCATTCGCTTAAAGAGAGCTCATCTCACTTAAGCAAATTCAATGTTGAAAGCAAAAGAATATTCTCTTATGCCACGCTTCCAGCTTGCTTCTGATGAAAGGCCAATCCGCTTAAAGCGACTTCAGCTCGCTTTAAGCGAGGAAGTTCCAGAGAGCACAAGAAAAACTCACTTTTGATTCACTTCCAACTTGCTTTAAGCGAGATTCATCAATCTTAGAGGATAAGGTCCACGTGGAAACCTTCAAATGGCCAACGGATGATTTCTTGGCAATTCGCTTGAAGCCTCTTTAGCTCGCTTAAGCGAATTTGCCCGAATTCTGTCCATATAAATAGTTTTCCCTTCTCTTTCCAAAAGAATCTTTTACTATTTTATTGCATTTTTTGGTTAGAGAGAGAGAAAGAGAGAGAGAGAGAGAGAGTAGGGCACTTCTAGAGAGAGAAACACAAAGCAAGGGTGTTAGGAGTAGATTCTTCCGATGATTTGTTGAGACATCAAGAATCTTAGCATGAAATCTTCATCTTTCTTCCATCTTTTGCAAAGCTTTCATAGACATATGTAGCTAAATCTACCCTTGTGGGTTTTGAGGTATTCAAACAAGCTATTATGTAATATTTGATCATTTAATATAAGGTTCTAGCTTATTTATTCAATATTGTTATTATTCTTGTTTTTAATGCTTTATTTAAGATTTAAAATGTTATTTCCCTGGAAAAAAAGATTTAAAATGTTATTGAAAACTACTTTTGGATCTAGGGTTGGAATAATAATCTATCAAAGTTTTTATTCTAGACATAGGGTTTAAGCTTTGATAATCACTTTGTAATCAAGAACTTAATGCTATTGTATCGTTTAATAGATTGAGACATAGTCGATTAAACGATACAATTGAACTCATGACATTATTTAGACATGAATAATGTTGTTGAGTGATTGTGATAATATCGTTTAAAAAGCTAGAATCCGTTATATGGTCAAGAGATTACAGTTGTTACGCTTGGTTGATTAACTCTAACCCCAAGCGAAATGGCCTTCTCTCGTCTCCATTTATTTTGATGTCAAATAGTTAAAATAGTTTTAAACAAACAAACTTTCAAACCAAACACTTAAGATGATAAGTGTCGTTGAAATGCATATGGTATACACTAGTCCCTGTGGAAACGATCCTAACATACTCACGTGTAAATAGGAATATGACATGTAAAAATCTTACATCAGGGTCCAATCCCCAAATTGAAATCCTTAACCCGGCTCTGCTACCATGTTAAATAGGTTTTGATCTCATTCCAAAAGCTAGTTCAAAAGATGGGGGTACTCAAGTATATTTATACACTCAATAACAATCAGAGAGTAACAAAGAGACTAACAAAGACGACTAGGGTTTTATGAAATACCAATAGCTAAACAGTACAAAAGGTTATAAGAGAGTATATAATAAAACGTAATGGACTATAACTTACTAATATAAAGGCCCAATAGCTTAAGCTCCAAACTTTATTATCTAACACCTACCATTAAACTCACGATGCATCAACAAGAAACATTTTGAGTTTGTCATAAAAAATACAAATAACATATTAAATAATATAAAGTTCTAACACTACCCCTCAAGTTGAAGTTTACTAAGCTTTAAACTTGTTACAAATTAACCCAAAAAATCAGCTGTTAACAGAACCAATGGAAAGCAGCAACCAAAGTGAGTTATCATCTTAAAGAGAGCAACAAGAACCATCATCATCAACCAATCAAAGAGCGAACCATCCAAACAGAAGAACCAAGTCAAACCGAACAAAAGAACCGTTATAGAGAAGCAACCATACAGTAGAACCAATAGAGAGAGAAGCAACCAAACAAAAGAATCAATCAGGAGAAGCGCAATTCAATAAAATAGAAGAATCAATAGGGGGAAGTGCAATCAATCAGAAAAATCAAAAGGGGGAGAAGTGCAATGAAATCAATCAGAAGAATCAATAGAAGGAGAAGTGCAATCAATCAGAAGAATCAAAAGTGATAGAAGTGCAATGCAATCAATAAGAAGAATCAATAGGGGGAGAAGTGCAATTAATCTGAAGAATCAAAAGGGGGAGAAGAAACCAAATTGTGAGTACTTAACTCACGAAGCAACCAAATTGTGAGAACTTGACTCACCAAACAACCAAAGTAATGACACTTGACTCACCAAACAACCAAAGTGTGAGCACTTGACTCACCAAACAAGCAAATTTTGAGCACTTAACCCACCAAACATACAAACAAATCAATTGTGAGCACTTCTTGAGTCACCCAACAATCAAACAAATTGAACCAAATCAAACTGAACGAAACTAAACCAAGCAAAACTAAATCAAGACAAATTGAAGAACCAAAACGATCTGAACCAAACAAACCAAGACAAGCTGAACAAAAGCAACCCGAGACAAACATAGACGAACAATCAATTAACCAAACACAAACACAAAGAAACACACGAAGACTAAAAGAAATAACTCATAAAAAGATAACTAAACCCAAATAAATAAAATAAAAAAAGAGACTGACCCGAACATAAAACTCTAACAAAAAGAAAGAACATTGGACAAACCAAAATTCCAATTGCTTCTTACAACAAAATAAATGATAAATGCTTGCAAATTGAACGTCTCAAAGAAAATTACCATATTACCATACTTGTGTAGGAGTTTGATTTAGATGGTGAAGTTGGTTTTGGTGGTGATGGGTTTTTTTGGGTGTTCAAGGTTCAGACATTAGCTAGGTGATGATTGTATATGTGTCTTTATTGGTGTTTATTTTGGGTATTCCGCCAATATACGTTGTCTTTGTAGTCTTTAATTTACATATCTCGGTTCATCTTAAGCGAAGGTCTGGTTTTTAATCAATATTATTGTTCAAAAACAAAAAAATACGTCTCAAAGAAAATTATTTACATGTGTTAACAAATGGTGGGACACAAAATCAAAACAAAATTGGGCACAATCAACATGGGAAACTATACAAGCATGGTAATATAGTATCAAGTTGTGTCCCGGTGAGCTTAGCTCATTTGGTAAGGACATTGCATAATATATGCAAGGTCCGGGGTTCGAACCTCAGACACCAAAAAAAAAAATACAGTATCAAGTTGTGCTGGTGTTTTTTGTTTCAAGAACTTTGACTTGCTAGACAAATACCTTCAATAAAACAAATTGATGAATCGACACACTGTAAACACAAGAGTGTGGCTTTTATAAAAACCAAACGAGAACCAATAAGACACTAAGAATGGAGCAACAAAGCCATATAACAACCGAATCAAAGCCAAATAACACCGACACCACCAAACAAAACACACTTTTTTTTAGCAACAGAGACACAAAGGTGCAAACACGTTCCCAAACATTTGAAAACTCAACGGCGAAAGCGACCACTAATTTAAGGAGGATCGAACCATAACTCTTGATACCATATTAACAATATAGATAGTCAGAAAGTAACAAAGAGACTAACAAAGACGGCTAGAGTTTCATAGAAAACCAATAGCTTAACATTACAAAAGGTTATATGAGAATATAAATAAAACCTAATTGACTCTAATTTACTAATATAAATGTCCAATAGCTTAAACCCAATACTTTATTATCTAACATGGTTCATTTCCATTTCGTATAAGAAATGAAAAATTCTATTACTAAAATTTTGGTTCATTTCCAGAAGTACAAGAATTAGAATGAAACACTTAACATTAAAGAGCACCAAATTCAAACACAAATACATGTTTAATAAACTTTGTGTATTGTTTCATCCTTGCGCATCTAGTGTTTGAGTGCAGGTTTTTAACAAAGGTAACTTGGAAGATCTTATTTGCGTGCAGGGCCGCCCCATAGCTTGTCGAGGCTGGGCTAGGCCACTGAGCCTCAAAATTTTAGGGGCCCATAATATTTTTTTTTTATAATTTAAACACCAAAAACTTTAATTATATACTAGCAAAGTTAACAAATATACAAGTGTGCTGCTTTGGTCCAGTGGTATAACATCTTGCATTTTGCTGTTAGGTATTTGTTCAACACCCAATAGGCTCACTTTTTTTATTTTTATTATAATTATTTTAGTCAGCTACTTTTCTATATATTGCCTCAGTTTGTTTGGCCTCATAAACTTATTCTTTATTCTGGTGAGTCCATCATATATTTAACCCAAATTAAATTGATGTTTTTAATTAAAAAATACCTTGCATTTTTAAGTAATAGAAACATTATAACTGTAATACATAACATACAATTGACGTTTTATTTATTTATAAATTTTAGATGTTATTTATAATTTATATAAAAAATTGCTTTTGTTGTGACTTTGATCATGGGCCAACTTCTAAAATTATAACGGGGCCTCCAAATTGTTTAAGACGGTCTTGCTTGCGTGTGGGTGGACTCAATAAAATATGGGTGGTAAAAACATAAATACTTTGAATGTAACTTGAAGGAAATGACAAAAAAACCTTAGACTTGAAGAAAATACTATAAACGTGAAAAGTAAACGTGTTAAAAGTAATTGACGTAAACATAAATTGACTGAAGTTTTTTTTTTCTTACAGGAATTGACTGAAAGTTAAAATTGATATGAAAAACACAAAGACAATGAAATGTAAAACTCCTAGAAATTAAAGACTTTTAAATATAAATGCTTGAAAAGTAAATGATTTAAAAGTAAATTGTTGGAAAATAACAAATGAGAAAGTAAATGTTTTATTACTTTCAAATGTAAACCGCTGAATTTTAATGAAAACTGAAATATGCAGTCGTGCAACATGCACGAAATTTGTTGTCGTGCACTTTATCATTCTCCCAAATAAAAATATGGAAGACATGCTTAGATTCTATTAGCTTGAATTTGTTTCCAATTTAGGAGTAGACTTCAGAGAACAAATATAGACATATCTTACATCGTACGTATTGTTATGTATAGAGAAAGCTAAATGAAGTAATTGTCTGGGCGCTAAAGGCCACATACGGATTCATGCATACTACCATCCCATTATTTTTCGTTGGTCGGTGAAGCCGTGAAGGTAAGTCATCCCAACCATGTTGGCACTGTAGACCTAAACCAGCCATAAAAGGACGACCATCCCATTATTTTGCCATTAACAAGATCAGATATATTCCATTTATCTCATACTTCATTTAGTCCATTTAGGGTCTTAGATGAAAGAAATGTGACAAAAAAAGATTCAAGGGTTTTGATTTACAAATAAATTAAATATGTATTTTTTCTCGCATGTGATGTTTATAAAATACAGATTAGAAGAGATGCAGAAACCAAATAAAGCAGAAATAGCAGCGAAGCACTGGTTTGAAACGATGGCGGCAAGACAACGGTTAGAGGAAGAAGGGGCGACGAAAAGAAGAGGGGAGAGGAGCGATCCTGTTATTGAGGGATGAACGACGGTACTATCGGTGGATGTTGAAGGTAATGAGAGGGCAGAGGAAGAGTTTTCTAATGAGGAAGGTGAAAAGAGGGAAAGTGTTACGACTTTTAAATTATTTTTTATTAAACAATTACATGTTTAATTTATTTTTAGATCTCCACCTTTGAATTATTTTTGCCACATGTCTTTCATCCAAAACCCTAAATAAACTAAATGGAGCATAAGATAAATGGGCCATACATGAACTCGCCATCAATGAACTCGCCATCAACAATACTATAAACCATATAAGTATAGTAGAAAACACCAGATTAATAACTTGAAACACCACCTCCAAATCAATTAGTTTCACCACTACTTGATATTGAAGCCTTTATCAAATGGCTTCTTTGAAAGTGTAAGTTGCACCCCTGGATCATGGTGGGTGCAAGAAGCATGTAATAACAATGAATTATTTACACACTGCACATTGCTATTCATGTACACACCAACCATTGGTGGTGAAGATATTGTTCTTACTTTCTTACTTTGATCATCATAGCCTTTGACCTTTAAATTTCCCATTTTGTGAAGTTGATTTGGTTTTTTTCTAGTTTGGATTATTTTCATATAAACACCTTTGTTTTCACCACCAATTGTTATCTTCCTTATGCCAGAGTAGTCCTCAGAATCCGAAGAACAATTTTTGTTAGGAACATTTTGCAACAAATCATTTCCGTTGACATTAGGATTTTCAATTTTTGAGTTTGGGATATGAATATGTTCTGTTGTTGTTGGTTGAAATTTTGTGGCATTGGAATTTGCATTGTTGAGTATAAAAGAAGTGTTTGTTTGTTGGGATTGGAATGTTTTGAGAGAGGGATCAGCTACATTTTGTGCTGAAGAAGGTTCAGGTGTTCTGCCCTTTGCCTCAGTGACAGAGCGCAATGAGGCAAAGCGCGACCATGGTCGAAGTGAGGGTTGATGGTTATTAGCCATGTTTTTTGAGAAATGATAAAATCAAACCTTGGTTGAAATGTATAAATTATGTGGCTTATGCAAATGTATTTATAGATACATAGGTGAATGAATGTTGATGACCTCATAGGACATGAACTAAAAGTGCAGTACAACTTGTAACAAAATGGAATTTTAATTACACGGCAAGAGAAAATTGTTAAAAGGAATCAGATTCAATAAGCATTTCATTTTCATCTAGATTCATTTTAACTTTGTTTTCTTATGAAGTTTAGACATTACTAATAATTAATATATTGAACCAAAGATCCTATAGTTTTGTCATTCATTTTAACGGTGCATTGTGCATTAATCTGATGCTTTGGTATCCCATTTGGGTTACAGAAAGGGTGATAAAATATGCATGTTTGGGAATATGTACTGACTGCATAGTTTAATTGCAGTCTTAAAAAGGTAGTTTAATGATAGTAACTTTTTTTGTGGTGTCCCAAGTTCGAAACCCATACCTCATATATTATGGCTTGTTCCCTACCACTCGAATTAAACTCACTAAGACATTTTAATGATAACTAAATAACAAAGTAGTATCTCTAAAAAAGAAATATGATTTTTTCTAATTACACCACATTAATTTCAGGTTACACCCCAAAGTGCAAAAATGCTCCTACTTCCTTTAAAATTTCACTTATTATCGATTTAGGTACACGAAAATATCAAAATACGTGATCTTA
>Ga0315915_1005358_pt1 | contig 15999 bp, 7 predicted proteins | sample MpolbnodulesMG_FD_207738 | JGI IMG/M metagenome (GOLD analysis project Ga0315915, IMG submission 207738) | Medicago polymorpha root nodule microbial communities from Los Angeles, California, United States - branched nodules | ecosystem: Host-associated > Plants > Roots > Nodule | place: USA... | reverse complement strand
TTCGTACATTGTCCTTTGTCAACTCTGGTGAAGTAGCTTCTGGCGAGATATGCTTCTGATGACCAGTGCTTCTGATGACCTTGCTTCTGATGACGTGTCTTCAGGAGCTCTTCTTCAGACTCGTTTCTTCAGACACAGTTCTTCAGACTCATTCTCCCAGATGCTCTAAGCTTCAAATAAAATTCCTTTGCTCTTGAACTTGTTCAATCAAAATCTTTATGAATAGTACTTTGATTATGGATCCTGTACACTTGAACAAATTGTTTAGCATATCCAATTGATTATTTTTAATACCTTGTTATTGTCAAAACTCAATAGGTGACTTTTGAAACACCCTTTATTCCAACATAATCTCCTATTTATTATTGTTTTTGCTTATGTAGGAGAAAAAAAAACAAATGACATTATTTTTTTTGGTGATGAAACATAAAAAACAAATAAATTAGTTGTTATTTTATATAATGCCTACAATTTATTTCAAAAACCTAGGGACAAACCTAATTCAGTAAAGAAAAAATATAAAAAAAAAAAAGTTCTTCATATTACTTAGGATTTCAACCCCTTGTAACTCATAATTAAAATCCTTTTGACTTATTTATCATTTATATCTTGGAGATTATTACCTCTATAAAGAACTTTTCACTAACAGTTTTATCCTTCAAGTTCTTCAATGTCTCTAATGCATGAGCAACACTATGATCTATATTATCATCATAAGTAATAACATTAGAATACCCTCAGATATAATTTTTATTTGTCACTGTATCACTCTAACAACCAACAATACATATATCAAGAAATACAAACGACAATGAGCATTGTGAAACCATTGTTAAAGGTGTTAAGACTGTGGCAACAACTAGAGGAGGGTATATAGATTGTATAATTCAAAAATGGTCAAAATTTGCATTGAATGAAGTTTTGGACCGACAAGCTGAACATAGTGCAACTTTAATGTGGAGTATATGGACGAGTCACAATATAAAGTTGTGGCAATAAGTGTCGGAACACAAGCATGGCTATATCAGAACAAGCAAAGTACATGTTGGAAGATTGGGGAGACGCCAATAGCAGAAAAATAAGAGTTGTTCCAGGACAGGCGGCCATAGTTGTTGTTGTGTCTTCTACGCATAGACAACATATGTTTAGAAGTTCAGCAAGTAGTAGATGGACAAAACCACGACGTGAACTTTACAAATGCAATATTGATGCTTATTTTTCAACTTCCATGAACAAATTGGGCATTTATATGTGCATTCGGGATGAAGATGACTGCTATGTACTCGTTAAAACCATGTGATTTTCTTCGGTGTGTTCAATAGATGTAGGTGAGGCCTTCGGGTTATATCATGTTATTTGGTGGATTCACAAATTACAGTTAGCAAATGTGTGGTGGTTGTTATTTAACCAAGTTTGGAGCCATTAAGACGAGTGCCATTCAATTTTGTAATTTACATTTAAAGCATCCACAATGTAGACTCTCATCTTTGAGGTCTTAAATGGGTCTCACATTGACCATTACTTTTTAATAATTTTTCAATAATAGTACCTAATAGATACTCAACCACTCCAATGGAGATCCTCTAACAAAATGTCTAATTGGGTCCAACCAATATTATTTATTTAATACACTATCTATTTTATAATATTTAATACACTCCATGAAAATTATTATTTTAACAAAAAGGTGATGTAGGTTCATTTAAGAATGAGGTCTTAATTTAGACCTTGCATCTTTTAAGACCCTCATTTTTTTTTTCCACAATGGGGGTACCTATTAGGTACAAAGTCTTAAATGTTTAAGACTCTCACATTGTGGATGCTCTTAAAGAGCTCTTATGTTGAGTGGTAGGGGTGCCACATCTTCAGTTAGCTTCCGTATTTTGACTGATATACCAACATGTGTCGTTGATTTGATTTTGGGTTAAATATTTTTTTTTGTCCCTTGACAACTTTTAAGTTTAACCCTTATTTAATTTTAATAGCTTTTTTAGTCCTACAAAAAAAATACTTATAATTCTAATACAAATTTTGTATAATTATTCTTAAACTCTTATTATTTAACGATTTTTTTTTGAAACAAGTGTAGAACCCTACGAAAGTTTCATTTACTAAAATTTAGAATTTTAAACCATTTGATTTCTAATTAAATGTTTTGAGAGTTATCAAAAAGTTTGCATGAATAAGTAAACGAATCCGATTTACAAACATTTTTGGCTGAAAAGTGAATTCAAACAAACTTCAATTTAATGACTTAAATTGAATTGAAAATATTAACAAAATTTTTGATTTTGTTCCTTTGAAAAAAAAATTGATTTTGTGATTGAACAAGGTTGAATTGGTGTACACTTTGACTCAAATTGTCTCAATCTTTATGACTTAATGTCAAAACCCCAAAAAAAAAGTATGCACAAGTTGCAGATTTTTCTGTTGTGAACGAATTTGGAAAAGAGCAGGGAAGAGAGAAGATCACGAAGTGATTTCTTTAGGAAGTTCTCCAAAATGAATTGTTTTGATCATTTTTTTATTGAGTAAATTATTAAATTGGTCTCTGTCTTTCTCTGACTCTATTAATGACTTAAAATGGTCAATGTCTTTGTCAAACGTTTCTCAGACTGGTCCTTGATTCTATTAGTTGTTTTGTATCATAAGTGTTAATGGTTCAATGTCTTTTGGATATTATTTAATGATTAATGACATAATACTTTTTTGATCTTATTTGGTACGTTAATGACTTAAAATACAAAACAACTAATAGAGTCGGTGACCAATATGAGAAATGTTTGACAAAGGCAAGAACCATTTTGAGTTATTAATAGAGTAAGAGACCAATTTGAGAATTTAGTACAAAAACAAGGACCAATTTGGTGATTTACTCTTCTTCTTCTTCAAAAAAAAAATGGTGATTTACTCTTTTTTTGTCATTTCAAAATTATAATAGTTTTTGAAGAAAAAAATTATAATAGTTAAATATTATTTACCAAATTTGTCAATATTTTTTATTTTTTTTAATTTTTATTGCTCATAATAGTGAATATTGAATACTAAATTAAATTGCCTTACCCTTTCACCTATAAATTAAATAAGCTTGTAGACACAACAACAACAAGTCATTCAATTCAACAATGGTCAAAATCCTAACAATAATAATCCTTATCTTGGTGAACTCCTTAGCGATATTTTCTCAAGATCAGCATGAGTTTCACTCGGATGATTATGGGCCTCCCATTTCGGATTATCCAGGTGGTGTAGTCCCGGGAACCATAGGATATTTTACCCCACACCCCTACATTTATACCTTTACCCCAATATTTAACTTAAATTACCCAATTTATCCTTTATATAAAATAAAATTGAGTCATTTTTTCACTTGTTCACCTCACTTTTTCTGGATAACATTGTGCATTTACCTGAACCCTTCTTTGCCTTCCAAATTATTTTTCTTTTATCGGATGAATTGTTGTGAGCTGCAGGTTTCCGGATGGTTGTATTTGTTCTCTGATTCATTCATCGAGGTTTTTTTGGGTTTGCCATGGTTGCTTAAAATTCCATAATGAAATCGTTTACCACTAGGATTGATTGAAACTCTTACTTTTTTTTACAGAAACTTTTTAATAGAAAAGGTTGCAATTGAAAGTTTTTACGATTCTTCTAGTTTGGTAATTTTATTAATTCCGTGTCTTTTTATTAATTCTTTGCTTTTTAATCAAGTTAGGCTGCTGTTTGGTTTTCCGATATAGATTCCAGAAACATAAAAATGAGTGTTCCTATAATTTGTTTGAATTCAGAAAAGTTTGATACTCTCTCCGTCCCCACAATAGATGATCTATTTGGAAATATGCAATTTTGACCTAACTTACTTTAATTATATTTTTCTACTAATATACAAAGATAAATAATATCATATAAGATGCTGTTAGATTCGTCTCGATGAACATTTTTAAAATATCAAATTTTCATAATTTTTTCTAATATATTATTCAAGATATTTAAGCTCAAAATTATGCATTGGTATGCGTAATATGGTCAATTGTATCATGGGACAGAGGGAGCAATGATTTATGGAAAAACAAATACTAGTCAATTCTTAAATTTAAAGTAGCTGTACGAGAAACGCATATCTGGGATTGTATGTGAGGGTGAATTCATTCAAAATTGAAAAATATTGAAAGTGAGGGGGTGAGAAATTAAATGTGTAAAAGACTAAATGACAAAAAGGGTAAATTTGGAATTTTCAAAAATTTGTAGAGGTGAAAGTTCATGTGTAGGGGTATGAAGGTAAAATTTCCGGAACCATACCCTACTCCAAACACATCCCTGCCTACCCAACACCACCTCCACCACCATTTATCAACTCACACTCCTAAATCCCCATCCTCAAGTTTCATCCTTTACATCATGACTCTCCTTGCAGCCATTCAGTTTTATTTTTTCTCGAGTTATATGAAGCTATGTTGTTTTGGACCTTTGGTTTAATTGTTGAATGTTTTATGGAGTTAAGGCAATAGAGTTGTAGTATGTGACTTGGTACTTCACATTAGAAAAATGTATTGTCTTGAATATTGTTTTTAAGGAATTTTTAGTCTCTTTTTTATTCTAATTTTTGTTGTAAATTGACATTTTTTTAGGAAATTGACTTATGTAAATTGACTTTTTATTTTTTATTCTAATTTTTTGTTGTAAATTGACTTAGGTTTGTCTCAAATAATTTACTGTAAGATGAACGATTGCTTAAGAAATAAATTTTGCTTGTCAATAAAAAGTAAAAAGTTGTTAGGAGAGTTTTTTTTTTTGGGTTGAAATTGTTGTTAAGAGTCTAAACGCTCCTATGTAATACAATTAGTATAATCATTAAATTTATTTTTAATGTTCACCTCAAATCTCTCTAAAACATGTTCCTAAGGGCTTGGAACCTTACAATTATTAGTAATTTAAAGAAAAATATATTACTTTGTTATTATAAAATTCACCTTAGTAAAACTACAGTATATGGCAAGGATCTCCACTATACCATTTTTAAAAGATTTATATTAGACAATTCGTCCACAAATGATTTTGGCCTAATTATGCGGCTGATTCCCAGGGTTGAATTGATCATATGCATTTAACCAAAAAAAAAGAAAAGAATTGATCATGCATTGAATGCTCATTTATTAATGATTTTGGCCTAATATATCCCAGTATGATTCATATAACTGGGTTGATGATATGCATTAATTGATTGAGATATGATGAATATTATGGACACTAGTATCTTTTAAACACTCATTCTTTAAATAAGTATGATGAGTGTTATTCTATTCAACGTTACGATAAATGTAAAGTGGAAGATGTTGAAGTGATAAAAACAGTATTAATTAGATTAGATAATACAATTAAAAAAATATAATTAATATTATATTGAAAGTTGAAATATATCACTCATTAAGTCACGAGAAAGAAGAAAAACAATTGTCAATGTTTACTTTGAAAATTAAACCACCAAATTACATTACTGTAAAAAAAAAAAAATGAAAACCAAATTACATGTAAAGAAGACCGTAGTTATTTTGAAGATCCATCTGACAAACTGAAGAAATAGACCTGATAAATGAAGTGGATCAACCGATGAGATAGCAATTCAATTCCGAATAAGATATCACATATTGTCAAATTAATTGCATCTCAACAACAGGTGTTCAGTTGTTTCCTCCATACCACAACCGCTGACACAATAATTAGAATATGGTTGAAAATATAGCATCCAGAATTAAAATTTCATAAATTTCTCCCATCCACGAATTAAGAGTTTTAATTTCACTAATGTGCTAAGTTGAATAATGAACGAGTTGTCGTTTATCAACCTGTACTGACAATGCATATTTAGATCAAACCTTATTGTCTATGTCACTTTTTTTTGGTAATACATTGTCTATGTCATTTACGTGTTGTTTAAAAATTAAAACGAAAAAAAATTAAAACTCCTAAAGAAATCATACTTTTCAACAAGACTCATTGTCCCATTATCAAGTGACTTGACTGTTCATCATTAAACTAACACATCAGTAAAAGTAAGCCTAAAATTCAAAGGTAAAAAATATTAAAAAATTGGGAGAGGGAGACTGTTTTTTCGAATTTAAACATAGGACTAAAATCATATATTTGAAAAAATAGGAGATCAAAGGTACGTTTAAGCTTATTTATTATTAGAGTATAAGATCCAACAATTATTTGATGGATAAACCTAAGGTTCTATTTTATTTGTTAAGGCTAAGGGTATTTTGAAAGGTTTAGGCTAATTGTTGGGGTAAAGGTAGAGATGCAGGGATATGAGGTAAAACCACCTCCTTTTTCACGCTAGCTTGATCTGCATATTCCAAGGACAGCAAATTATTAGAGAAGAATCATTTCAATAATTGCCATGAAAATGTTGCAATATTAATTTGCAATCAAGTTGTTCAGAATACAATGTACTAACATTTTTCTTTTTGGGTCTGAAATGAATTAACATTGAACAAAATGGACAAACAGCTGAAACACGAGTGGTTTCCTTGTATCTACGGAAACACAACTAAATCACGTTTCTCTGCCAAAATTCTCAGCATTCTGTTAGACTGCAATTGGAGAAAAGTATATATTGTAAATTCATAGTTATATCTTTCATCAAGAATGAGTTAGCTACGAGGCTTCAAAAAGTATGCTGTCTGTTCTAAGTTTACTCTTCACATCATCTATCTCCTTCATTTGTTTCTGTAAAGAAAACAGATTACCATCAAGACAAGTCAAAAAGAAGTTTGATCAACAAGATTGAAGAGGATTCATTGGCAAAAAAATATGCCGTACCTCACATAAGGCCTTCCAACATGCTTCAGACTTATCATATTGGTGTGTCCATTCAATAGCCATTGCGTATTCAATATTATTGGGTTGTGAACAATGTGATGTCGATACAGCATTTCTCTATAAAAAGTAAAGAAGGCACTGTAAATCATATTTTCTAGTATGTGGTAAAACTAATTGGTCAGCAAGTTGAGTTAAACTACCATTTCTCTTTGCTTGTGAAGCGCAGCTTTACTAATCGACAGATGGCCAATGAATGTGCTTTGCTTGACTGAATCTCTTACAGTTCCCATCCTGGCAGTGACAACCCTGCAGGAAACGTACAAACATTATATACATAGAACAATCACGCCATGCTTAAATTGCATAATTTTTTTTAGAGCTATCTAATATTCACAGATGTTTCATTTCTTTCAATTGCAATAGCAGATGGTGCATGACTACATGCTAAAGGAAGAATGCATATGGTTTGCATTATTCAGTACTTCCCCTATCATCAACCATAAAATGTTTTAACTTTTAAGGCTCACCACTTGGTGCAAAAATTTGTTTCTGTTATTTATTTTGTTAACAAAATTGTGAAGAAATATAAACTGAAGTTACTCAACCATTCTTCTATGATGACTTCAAATATGAATTAGAAAATCTTATGTGGTTTGCATCTACAAACTTATCTTTTAAAGTTCTCTGACCTGGAAACCACAATTAGGACACTAATAGTTATTAAAGCCATTCAGCTTACAAGCTCAAGGCTCCAGGATGACAGGTTAACATTGGTTTGAATCTCTAGTGTTGAGTATGGCTCATACTTGCCCTAATGTAGTCAGGATCGAAATCCTACGTAGGATTGGTTGGCCGGTGGCGTAGCCAGGACCCTAGGTCAAGGGGTTCAAACTTTTGAACGTTCAAACATTTACCTGAATGTGCATTTAAGTGTCGTATTGAATTTCGATGTATCAAAATTGCAAATACATTCACGTGTGTCTCTTTTATTAGTTTTTATCCTTGAATTTATTTTTAGATCATCATTTTAATACTCATATATGTTTTTCGTTGTTAAATTTAGTATCTAATTAGGGGTGTTCGCGGTGCGGTTTGGTTCAGTTGACTTTTAAAATAAAATCCGAACCAAACCAATGCGGTTTGAGTTGGATCGGTTGATGCGGTTTTTTTCGAGACAATACAATTTTTTGTTTCCAACTTTAAAATCGAGTTAAAAATCTAAAACACAACATATTTTCAACAATATTTTTAATTTCATCCAACATTACAATTTTATTTTCACCAAAAAACATGTATCAAATAAAAAATGTGGATAAAAAGTATTTCTATTAAGTAAGAAATGTAAAAGCGAGATTTTATCATTCTCTAAAATTTTAAGTATCACAAAATACATTTTTGAAATAAAAAACAAAGAAGAGGAGAGAGTTCTTGCAATATTTGGTGCAAGACTTAATTTTGAGGGGGTTCAAGACCAAAAAAAATTAGAAAATTAGGTGTGATTTGAAAAGTTGAGGAGGTTCATATGAACCCCCTGGCCACAATGTGGCTCTGCCAGTGCCGGTGAAGGAACGTAAAAACGAGGAATGTAACACGGTTTGTAAGTAGGATCGGTAGGTTATTGATAGAGTTGAGAGATATAAACATAGAATGTAGAGGAAAAACAGAGGAGCCAAGCAAAAAAACAGAGAAAATAGAGGAAAAACAGAAATAAGCAAAAAAAATAGAGAAAACAGAGGGAAAACAGCGAAAAACAGAGGAAACAGGGGAAAAGAGAGCAAAAACGAACCGGAGTGAAGTCGAAGCACGGTGGAGGTGCCATGGCACGTAGAATCGTAAGATCCTACAAGCCAGCACTCGGTCCTGGCTACTATTAGTAACACAACAATTTTTTTTACTCTAGTCTAAGAATTGCATAAAAGAAAACTACTATAGCCCATGTGTCGTCAGAGACGTGTACAATTGACAACCACTCAATTCTGTTGTGCGTTTATTTATCTACATTCTTTCAAGTCGGATTTTCTATTCTAACATCTAGTCTCTACAATCAATAAGTTGAACGAATTTTCTAGTACAATACAACCGTAAGCATATGCTACACTTTTCATAGTTGCTTAACTATACCACAGCAATTGGGACATAGTGTCCATATTTGTAGGTTTTCTACTTTATAATATTTTCAGGAGATACGAGGTGTGTTGGATGTTATTCAAGTTCTGGAGCGGAAGAATAACAAAGCAGAAGAGAAAAAGAAAGAAATAAATGAAATACCTCCCGTCTTCAAGAATAAGGCATCTCCTGTTCAACTCAGATAATGCGTTTGCAGCTGCATCTTTTGATCTGAAAATAGCCAACACTCTACCTGTAGGTGGATGAGCAAACAAAATCAATTGATGATCTAACAACAGAAAATCACCATTAGCAGTGAATTTCATGTTTTCCATCATAACAATAGTTTGCTGTTAATAAAAGTGAATCTGTAAGTACCATAGTATGTATTGGACGTCAGGCTCAATTCTATCATTCTTGCCTCAACCTTTTCTTTCAGTGCATGCCAAACAAGGTCCTCAACAAGTGAAGAAAAGTAAATAAGAAACAAGACAATTAGACATGGAGACAACATTAAATTAAAATCTGAACCCAAACTCCTTACTCCCTCCGTCTTTATTAATAAGACCCCTTTTCACTTCTTTTTTTGTCCCTTTTACAAAATTCGAAATGCTTTAAAGATTTCATTACAAAAATGTCACTATTTAATCTACCATTGACATTAATAATTATAGGGGTAAATATATAAAATTAACAAACATAATAAAGAGTGGAGAGAGTACTAGGGTGAGGTAATTCATCTCTCAACAGATGGGTACATCCATCATATCCATTAAGTTTCAATTACACGATTATGAATCCACACGACACAATCCCACACAACATTTTGCAAAGTCTATTGCATCGAAGGTACTTCCAAAACTATATTAGAACGGGAGAAAAAGTTGGATCGTAGATACCTCAACTTCAAACGACGTGTAGGATGGATCCAGATTACTCAGTAAAACCAGGGTACCCAACTCTTGAGCTGTCTGTAGTCTTTCTTCCCAAGGCTACAAAGAAAATTATTATATACAAAGCAGGCATAATAATCGCTTTATGTCACTATCTTTGGATGTCACATACATATACAAACATTCTACTATGAGAAAATATGATTGGAAGCACGGATAAGAATAATCTGTACAATATTCATTGAACAGGAAACTTCATTCTGTTTTATTATGCAATACTCTTTTTTATTTGCAGTACAGACACAGAATTCCTTACTGATTTTTGAAATCCAAATAGGGTTAACTGGGCTAATTTTAAACAAACCTAGGTCATATTCATTCATGGCATACAAGCCAAAAAGATTGTAAAGTGGTTGCATACAATTGTCATTTGGTGATATTTACAAATGAGTTTATTCCTCTATATAACTTGGTAAATTTACAATCAATACCACAAGGATGTAGACAAACCACTTAAAATTAAAAGTATCTTATTAAGATTTAATTGAATAACTAATTACTAAATAAAAGAGTGATTCAATCGTTTCACGTGGAAAACCAATTTCTCATAGGTTAATATACCAGACATTCTAAGTAGCAAACAAAAATAAACTATTTACTAGTAAATCCAAGCTGTTGCTCAAAACCTGAACCAAGAATCCTTAATAAAGGTAAAGAAATAAGAACTCACCATTTTCTTAAACCACTTTCTTTTCTCCTGCAACAATAAATATGGGGGTCAGCAAAGGATTAGAGCAGTGACTGGAGTCACACACACACACGAAACCACATTTACAAGTTATAATTGTGAATTTTGTTTTTGTTACCACCAACATTCTCAATCTTTTTATCTTATTTCAAAACTCATGTTGTAAAGTTAAATCATTGGTGTCAGCTATCAAGTGAAGAAAGGACATTTTGTAATCATGAACATATAATGATGATTAAACGTTCATATGTTAAAATATTTGCTCTGTTGAATGTCTAAACACACTAAAACAAGCAGATAAACTATAATGTATCCAATTCATTCACCTTATCCATGGAACCTCTATTAACAAGATTTTTTTTGGCTTGTTCAAAATTAATAAGATTTTATTTTCATAAAATTTTCTTATTTGTTTTATTCTTGTCATGGTAAGGAAGAAGGGAAACAAGCACACTTGGAGAGCACAGTACAATGAATAGTTGTATGCTGCATCTCATATAAGGTTCTCAGGGCGGTCCTTTCTTTACCTATCTCAATAAAGTCTATGATTGGTCTCAAAATTTGGACAAATGGAAGTTTAGCTCCTAAACTTGGATTACTTTTTCAAGAAAGCAGTAAAAACTGTCAGAAAAGGAAAGAAATCAAAACTATGATTACCATTATGATTTTTAGAAACTTACAGCATTAGGCCTTTCAGTCACCTCAGTAACTTTCCTGGTTGGTTTGACACTTTCGTCATGTCTAAATTCTTCCTTCTCATCAAATTCATCTTTCATTTGGGAGTTGCTGCTATGACCAATGGTTGACTTCTCTTCTACGATCTTCATCTTTTTAAATGGATAAGAATCTAATAATTTCATTGGCGAGACATTCTCAGAAGTTCTCAATTCATCTTTATCTTTATTTTCAACATTCCAACGCATGATATCAGAAGGAGCAGTCTTACTCTTAGTCTTAACCTCTTCTTTAACTTCATCTTTTAAATTCTCAGAAGTTCTCATCTTTATCTTTAGCGAGACATTCTCAGAAGTTCTCAATTCATCTTTATCTTCAACTTTACAACGCAAGATATCAGAAGGAGCAGTCTTAGTCTTAACCTCGTCTTTAATATTCTCATAAGTTCTCATCTTTATCTTTTTTATCTGCTGAGGCATTTTCTTTGTCTCAAGATGTAGATTATTATCGGTCTTTTTAGCCCCCTTCCTATTAAAGAACCGCTCCACTGCAGAACACCACGACAATGAACTAATGTAATCGGCAATGATATTTAATAGCAACGACATACTTCCATATTTTGAAAAATCAAGCAAATGTACAGTATGAACAATTCAAATAGTTACTATATGTGGTGTGTCCAATTTAATCAATGAAGATAGAAGACAAAGATATACAAGAGATGGATAGCTTACCTTCAGCTCCATCAATCTTATGAGGAAACTTATCATCGATTACACACCTATCAACATCAAAAGTACATTTGAAAAGGAAATCTGCTCTCTTTAACTCTGTTTCAGATGGTTTGGGATTTCTCCTATCCTCTGAGGTGCAAACAACATTGCATTTTCCAAGAATCGATTCCTGAAAATAGATTTTGAATGGAGGAAATAGCACCATCAATCTAACTTTGTGTGAAATGACAAACTCACTTTTCAACTATATCAAATTTTACACACTACAAAGCTACCATTCAGAATGATAATGTCTGAATTTCACAAAAGAAGATATTCAAAATTTGTTAGCTAAAACTCAATTTACGCCAATTTACTATACATGCTAATCCAACCATCTAAATGAATTCCAATAAGCACTTACGTATATCTTCAATGAGATAACATAGTACATGATTTATAAAAGGAAAAAAAACCAGATTTTGTAATCATCACAATCTTCAAAAGGGAGTCTAGTATCTTCAGACTGCAGGCAGAAACACCTGCTTTTATTCGTACGCCTCTCTCAAATTTCACTCAAATCCCGGTATCCTCATAATCCTTACTTTGTTAGCTACCAAGAATACAATTGTGGAGCTGATGTTTAGTTCACCATATCAAAAAAATAGTTTTTAATGATGAATATAGTTACATTATGACTAACCAAATCATTTTACCGAATAACAATTTCAGCTAGTGCCAAAAGGTTGCATAAGAACCATTTTCAACCTACCAAGTAAACTAGTATTCACCACAAACATTATATGCATTCCGTCTATTTTCATTTTCACCACAAACATTCAGACCCACATTCAACTAAGGCTAGGTTTGGATAAACAACTTATTTTGCAATTAAAGCATAAACTCTTATTTTCATTATGTGCATTCAGTCTATAATATAGATGGCATCCAAAGATATATCTCCCTCATTATATGCATTCAATCTATTTTCATTTTCACCACCAACATTCAGACACCAAATTCAACTAAGGCCATGTCTGACATATGATAAGTTGAAAACAACTTATTCACATGCCATTACGAACATATGATAAGCTGTTCACTTGTTTTCAGAAGTTCTCACAAATGCTCATGTCAGAAGATAAGTTCAAATAAGTCAATCCAAACAGAACATGCTGTTTTTTAGTCAATCCAAACAGAACATATAGGATCACATGCAGACAATATTTTGATATCATGAAAATTGATGGAATAAATCAAATATGAAACACCAACACCAATACTAATTTGAGAAAATGACAATATAGAATGTAATCACATCGTTGGTGTCGTGCCAGTGTCTGACACTGACACTGATACGTGTTGCCTTCGATCAGAAGTGTCAGTGATACATATAAATAAATAAAAAATGAATTAAAATTACCAGGAGATTGATGTTAAAAAGACCTTTTCCCTTCCCAGAAGCCAAGAACAACTCATTCCAACACGGCTTATAACCTCTATGAAAATTACGAATTTCAGAAGGACGAAAAAACCAAACAACTCTTATCATCTTTGCACGACTAGTCTCGTACATCTTGACAAGCTTACCAATGGAAGTTTCAACATGATCCGTATGGTAAAAATAAACAGAATCATATAGAAAATACTCAACACCATCAAAAACAAAAGAATCATAGAACTGTGTATCTTTGTTTTTCACACCGATTCCTCTTTTGTTCCCCCACTTAAAATCTCCAACAAATTCTTCCTCCCAATAACGTTGTATTAGTGAAGGTGGCATTTTAGTCACAAAACCCGAGACCTCGCAGTTGTGTGTTAGTATAAGTGGTTTGAAATGGTGTTCACCACTTCATCTGCAACATAAATAAATGAAGTAATGTTACCATAAAAACAAATGATTATACCTAGTTTGAAAAGAGAGAAGAAGAATAATCGGTAATGGAGGAAGAAGGGGAAAGCATGCAATGGAAATGCTATGGTGCAGTGGCGAAGAGTAGAGTTATCATCAGTTTTGAAAGAGAGTTGTTGATGAAAAAGGGTCAAGACTAGTCAGTCATGCTCAAGTGAAATCAAACTCACTACAACACGTTTACTGAGCACGATTTTCTGTTTTTAGCAACACTGCTGCTCACATTTATTTTTTTGCCACGTTGTATGCTTTTTTCTAAAACTAGTACTCATGCATTAGTTAGTTAGTGCTTTTGAATTTTTATTTTCATAGTCATTTGATTCTAAAAAAAAGGGAGACATGATGATCTGAATTTTTATGAGAAGATAAAGTAATGTTTGGCATTGTTAATCAAATTTAGCAATCCGCTTGCCCCAGCTTTTTTTCTTCAGCTTTTCTACATTTTTTTTTGGAAGAAGTTAAGCCAAACACAATATCAATAAAGTACCTTTTAAAAAATGTACTTTTTTTAAAATGCATAAAATTGAATGGAATGAGCTTTGACCAAAAGTTGTTGAATGTTACTTCAAAAAACTACTTCTCGACAATTTATTTCACAAACACCTCTCTTCAACTCACACTGGCAACCTTTTCTTTTATTTTTTCAATATGTTTTTTTCTTCTATTTTATTTTATTTTATTTTTTTGAACCGGTCCATTTAATTTTTTTTAAGGAGGGTCCATTTAATTTTATTATCTATTTTTGATGGAGTTTTATTATCTTTGTATCACTTATATATTAATTTCAATATCTTTTAATTATCACAACCTCGCAAATATTTTTATTCACGCTGTCATTGAATGACACCGAATATTTTTATTCACTTTCTTCAACCTCGAAAATATATACACACACATTAGCGTTTAAAGTAATACTTTATATCTGTCTGTCTATTTTTTTTTGTTACGCTAATGCATATAATTTTTTTTAGTGTTGCTTAATGCGTATGTTATTTTTATTTTTTGTTATGCTAATGCGTATAATTTTTTTAGTGTTCCTTAATGCGTATAATTATTTTTATAAAATTTTGATTTTAATTAAAAGTACAAGTGTAATTGCCTAAAAAAATTATACTTATATATATTTTACACATTTGTATTGTAATAAACTATGCATATCTTTTTCTTATTAAAAAAACTAAACATATATTTTTCAATGACACCGGCAATGTAACAAATATAATATTATATAATGTAAATTCTTATCTTTTGTACTAACACTAAAAATATGGTATTCTTATAACAAAATTTATTATAACAAAATTTGTTATAGGTATAATTGGAAAAGAAAAAACCAACTATTCTCATTATATACACACACACATATACATATTATAGATATATTCTTCAGCTCCTTATAGATATATTCTCATTATTGTTTTTAATTTTCCAAACTACTTTGATATTATTTATGTTATTATCATGTTCAAAAAAATTTATTTATGTTATTATGTGAGCCTCCTTAAATTATTTCTCCTATTCAAATATTTAACAAGTATTTTATATGATGATACAAATTTGTATTTATGTTACACAAAATAAACGTCATTGAGTAAATATAGTATTTGTAAAAATATATCTTTAATATTTTAAACATTTTTCCCTTAAAAAAACATTTTAAACATTTTATTATTTAGTATGTTAATTCATAATAAATTTAAAGTTTTGTTTTTGTGAGCTTATCTCAGTAGATAAAGATAACACATAAATATATGCAAGGTCTGGGGTTCGAACCCCGGACACCACCAAAAAAGTAATAAATTCAAAGTTTCATACAATATTTTGTCAAACAGCTTTTAACTTAAAAATAACTTTAAAACTAAAAAACAATAAAGAAACCAAACAACTTTAGCTTCTTCCTTAAAGAGCTATATTTGAACTTTGTTTTAAAGTAGCTTTTAAACCGAAAAATAGGTCTGGCCAAACGGTACCTTAGATTCTTTTAATCATTTTATCCTTTAGGGAACTTTTTAAAATTGCTTAGTTAATTATTTATTTTAAGGTCATATTAACTTATACTCTAAAGATACAAGTTAATGAGTAAAAAAAAATAATAAAGGAAATTTGTTTTGAAAACATAATACATAAACT
>Ga0315915_1005357_pt1 | contig 16000 bp, 10 predicted proteins | sample MpolbnodulesMG_FD_207738 | JGI IMG/M metagenome (GOLD analysis project Ga0315915, IMG submission 207738) | Medicago polymorpha root nodule microbial communities from Los Angeles, California, United States - branched nodules | ecosystem: Host-associated > Plants > Roots > Nodule | place: USA... | reverse complement strand
ATCTTGAGTTTTAAGTTTTTTTAATGGTAGAATAGGTTTTTAATTTCTATAGAAACATTTCCCTTCGGTTAGGGATGGCAAAAATATCTGTATCCACGAGTATCCGTGGATAAAATCCGCCTCGAACATGGGACAAATGTCTTAATGGATATCCGCGGATAATATAAACGGATTTTTCAACAATTTTTTACTTAATGGATACAAACGCGGGTTTAATGGTATCCGCGCTCACAAGTATTTGTACCCATTAATAAATTACTTAAATGTTATTAGTTAAATATAAAAGTTAGTCTTATAAACCATGCATACTATTTTTTTTTATAGAACACTAGATACTATTATTATGTTTTGATAAAAGGAATGAAATGAATGTGATGAATTTTTGTTATTAAATTAAGAGTGAAATGAATGTGATAAACTTTTGTTGTCAAATTTTAGGTAATTGGAAAGAAGTATTTTTATTTTTATTTTTTAAAAAGAAGTTATTCATGGATATTTGCAAATACACGTTGGTACCTCAAATTTTGTGGATACTCGTGTAGGTATGAGGCTGACACGGATATCATATTTATCTAATGGAGCAGGTACAAATATCATATTATATGTATCCATGGATATTCATTTAGATCTCTACGTCGGGTCTCATATATAAGCAGCAACAACAACAACAAAAATTACACCCTTTAAAAAAATTAAATAGTGTCATTTAATTCTCTCAAAATTTAAAAAAAAAATACAATTGTAAATTTGTAAGTTATCCATCAAGGGAATGTTCCATAAGAGGAAAAATAAAATCAAAAATAAAATATATATTAACTGAGGAGTAATTTATGATTAATAACATTAAATAAGATAAAAGAAGTTGATATTTGCTTATACGTAAGACCATAAAAAAAAATTTGTCGTGACAGATGAATATGTAGTTACTAGTACCTTGTTTTGTCATTGTATGATTAAACAGAGACAAGATCTAGGTATGATAATAAACTAATTATATTTTAGGGTGAAGTGAATTAGCTTTTCCTTGAGAGAGAGAGACAAAAATATATTTTCAACAGAGTATCATTTTTTTTTGGTAAGCTTATATAAATAGAGTATAGGAGGGTGTCCTATATACAAAATCAAAAATACAAATAAATTTCTACGAGACACTTATTAAGAAACCAAATATAATTTTAAAGCGAAAACTAAAACTTAAAAGACTATTCAATCAGAAAAGAGAAAACACATGAAAGACCTCTCAACGAAAAACAACCATCTTCCCCTCCAAAATGAAAAAGAAAAAAATAACAATCACCCGAATGTATCAAAATGAAACCTCATTTTGTTTGCTTGGATCAGATCCATGATTGTCCGATGTAAACATTTCACAGAGTTTCACGAACTAGGCAATCTCGGTCATAGATTTGAGATAGGACAATTTATATAATACAGTTAAAAAATTAACTATAAATGATTTCAGTCATCCATTTAAAATGGACGGTCAAAGTATGTTACCGTGTCCAGTTGTTACAACAGAAAATTCACGGATGAAGATCCTCTCCATTTTAAGTTCTCTCAATTTCTTCCATTACCAAAGTTTTGATGTATAAATGTGCAATTAATGTCTTCAATTCTTGAAATATGTGCATTTATATTATATATTTACTTCAAAACTATAGTAATTGACATTTCCATTTTCTTTAGGAAATGGAGAGGATCTTCACCCAAAATTCACATCGTTGTTTTCACTGACTGAAAAATACAAACTGATGTGTTAATTGTGACAAGAATAATCGTTGTTGGAAGCAACTAAGTTGAATTTTGAATTAGCTTCGGGATAAATAGCTTGGTTGGTTGAGCTAAGAGAGTAAATAAGTTAAAGATTTAAGATTACAATACATAAAAATACTAACAATAAACATAAAAACAAGTTTTAAATAGATCCCATAAATAATTATATATCATTATATTTCAATAATACTCATTTAACCCCAAAAAGAAACACTCATTTATTTTAATATTTAAAATATATAGACCCATATAGAAGTGAATACTTATTTGAACCACTCAACTCAATAAGTATCCAACTAATGTTTATTGTGTTATGCTCCCATGGTGGAGATGGTATTATGTTGTTGGAATGAATGCTTTTATATGAATGGAGAGTTTTTGTCATTCATGCGTATGCTTTTAGAATAACGACTATCTTTTAGGGGTCTATCTAATAATCTTCAAAAGTAAATGAGACATAAATCAAATTTTGTATTCTTTCAAAAAAAATTGTACGTGGCCTTTTTCTATATGTGTATGACATATTTTTTTCTTATAAAATATTATCAAAAATAATTTTTATTAGTGGCCTAAAAAACTTTAGTAACCTTAAAATCAGCATGCCCTCACTTTTAGAAACGTCGAATGAGTAAAATTGGCCACAATATATAATTGGTCCCACTGCCCCCGAACAACCCAACAAAATTGTACAGAAACTTCAAACATATTTTGATGAAAGCCATATGTCCACACCTAGCCAACCGTAGAAAAAGTAGTAAAGCTAAGGATGCATATCCTTTATAATTTATAGGTGTTAATTTTGAAATTAGTACTTAATTTACATGCGAAAGCTAATTAAAGTACTTTTGCAAAGTGTTTTGATTACATCACGCAAGAAAATTTTGTTACTTTGGAGTTTATCTATGTCAACATGTGAGTGCTGAGTGAGTAAGTCGTAACATTATTAATATTTGATCAAATTAATATATTCATAGCTGTGAAACTCATGTTAATATTAAAGAATATACTATGTATGTGTTTGGTAGTGCGGGTACAAGACTTGGACGTGAGTTTATAGAAGTTACCAAGTTGTTGCTTTTATGTTTGATGTTAGGAATTTTATGTTATTGTTTTTAGTATTATTCATCGGTTATCTTTATATTTCAACTTTGAGATGAAGTTTGTTAGGAGATAAACGAACATGATTGTTTATACTTTAGCTACGGTCTGTTATTGGGCTAGTCACCGTATTTTTTATTCTTATCCTTCTTGTATTGAACATTGGTTGATTAATGATAATAGTTAACTTTGCTTTGGTAAAAAAATGTTAGATGTAAAAAAAATTACAAAATGACCCTCTTGAGGTGAGTTTGAGAACAAGAATGTGGAAGCAAATAACATTTCACCCAATAAAACAGTGTATGTAGGAGAGAGTGTTAGAATGAGAGTAACCATAGCACTCCTCTTACATTAATTTCTTTTACATTGATTTAAATCCCTCTATTTTAAAAATAAATGAACCGTAAAAATGTCTTTAGCATACGTAAGGTTTTATTATGGGCATTTTAGCAATAACCCAAGAGGGCAATATAAAATAATTAACTTAAAAGAATTAAACATCATAAAGTTTGGTTTTGATTGACCATTTAAAATATTTATAATGACTTTTCATTGTTTGATAAAATTTGATCATCAAAACTATAAAAAAAATGTTTTAGATGAGTTTTAAGCTTATTACTTATTAACTTAGTTTTAACTTCTAAGTTCTTATAATAGAATTTTCATATGTTTCTCTTCCGCTTGTCCCAACTATTAGCGCAACACACCTTTCTTGCATTGCAAGCAATCCCATATAGAGATTGAAGATGAATTTAGAGAGAGAATGAAAATAAAAAATAATTTTAGAAAAGTAAACAAGATTTTAGCTATTGAAACTACCTCCCTCTATTTATTTTTTTGAGAGAACCTCCCTCTATTTGAAAATAGTAAGATTCAAGAAAGAAATAAATGATCAATTCGGTTATGCAACATACTCATAAGTTCTACTCAATCCACACAAATTCTAGAAGTAGAAAACAACAAAAATAAACATAAAACTTATAAATTGACACAACAGACACATTGAAGAATAGGTCATGATCTCTTGTTGTCCAGAAGTATTTGGTAAAAGATTTATACCATCTTGAAGATTAACACAGTTGCCAATACTTGGGAAACTACCCTTCATTGCAATGCCACATTGACCTTCTTTTGCATCAACATCTCTCTTTATCCTTATATATCCTTCTTCTCCCCATTTACTTCCCCATGAATTTTTCACCAACCAATCTTTAGTACCATCAGAATTTGTACCATAACCAACAACAGTAACACTATGAAATATGCATTAAAAATTCCACTTGAGTAAAATCTGAATTCCCTTGTAGAAGGATCAATTCCAACTGAAACTGGTTGATTAGACACGGCTATAAGTAGCGCCTTTTCGCTATTACTAGGGACTTGACAATAGCTATCAATTTGAACTGTATGGATAATTTGCTTCTGTTGTCATTCCACCATTTTCTTTGACATATATATGTGCATTTTCCGGTGAACCACCGCTACACCCTTGGTTTGTTGTAACTAACCAGGGTCGTTCTTGGGCAAGCACAAAGATCTCTATGGAGTCGGGCCTCCAATTTATAGGGGTCTCAATTATTTGCAAGGGTATGAGTATAATTGTTGGGATGTAGGATAATATTTGCTTTTGTTAGGTAGGTCTAAATCAAACACTTATTATTTGACAAAAATAAAGAGTAAATAGATAAGTTAGGTCAAACTCACACATCTATCACAAAAAAAAATCAACAAAACAAATTAAAATCAAAATAATGCTTATTGTTTTTTTTTTCTAAACAAGAAATATTGCTTATTGTTAATTTGTAATTGTTTAAATTATCATTAATTTTTTTTATTATGGACCATTTTTAATATTAGAACTGAGCCTCCAATTTTATTGGAACGTCCCTGGTTATAACACAACTTATGAGTTTTTGCTCTGAAAGAGATGCTAGATTTCCGGTGGTTATTTGGTGGAGGCCTTCGATTGCAGCCACAGCTGAAAATCCCCAGCAACTACCTATAAATCACAAACCAAATTAATACTCCCTCCATCTCACAATACTTGTCGCTTTTGAGAAATTTACACATACCAAGAAATCAAATAAATTTTGTCACTTTTGATGAAATTCTATATGTAATTTTCTATAATACTCTTAACCATTTAATATTTTATTCTATTATTTCTCTCTCTACAATATATAAATAAGGGTATTATTGACAAATCAATAATTAATGTTGCATTGAAACTTAAAAATGACAAGTAATATAAAACAACATTATTCTCCAAAAGCAACAAGTATTGTGAAACGGGGGGAGTATATGATAGATGGGATACAAATGTAACCACATAAGATGAGATATGGTCTAGACACATGTTTATATGTAGGGACCGTATTTACCTTGCAAGTTGATTTTGTAAATGTTGAGTTAGGCTCAAACCCTAATTTTAAGATAGTGCCAAAACTTATATAAGGTCATTACTTCACACCTATAAGACCGCTCGGGTCCAGTTCTAGGCATGTGAATGGACAATCTTCATTTTGAAAGCCAGATTTATAAGTGGTGAGTTAGGTTCAGTGGTGTAGTAAGGACTCTAGATTAGAGGTTCAAACTTTTGAATTTTACTTGATAACTGTAACAATATCTATATAAATAATGTAGATTTAAAAATTACGTTATACTTTATTATCAATATTGTCAATGTATCTCTTTCAATATAAGCCACAAGACAATGGTTTATCCATTCATCTTCTCTTTGATTACACAATCTAATATTCACAATCTTCGCAGCACGAAAGGACCGCTCAAAGGTTGTTGTGGCAATAGGCTAAGTTCTTTTTTTTTTTTGATAATAGGCAAGTCATTTTCAACTTCAATAGTTGATAGACTAACAAATAAATCACAAGTCTTTTAGTGTCAACAAAAAAAATTAGAGATCTATTATTCCTAATTATAAGTGTACACCTTTTTTATCGTCTCTGTATTTACGATCTTAATTAATCAAAACACAAATTTTTTAAAAAGTTTGTAGTATTACTAAATGGGTAATGTTAACCAGTGCCTTCGAGGCACTGGTTAAGCAAGCAAATATGACATTGAAATTTGTGCAGTCAACTCATTAAATGTCTAAAAAGTATTACTTTTAATTTAAAACTTTCTTTTTTGGTTTCTTTAACTAGTGTCTGGGAGCACCGGTTAACATGACCCTTACTAAATTGGTTGGGAGGTGAGTTTAAAGTCATAATTTCTCACTTTTCTACCCTTAATATATGGGATTCTTGTCATTGACTGTTCGACTCAAAAAAATCATTTTAAATAATAAGTAGATACATTTTAAAATGAAACTAAAGAATCTCCAAAACATATTTGAAAATTAGGACAGTTGGAATTATACTTAACTTGTAAATGCTACTACCATTATTTAATTTAGGGTCTTGCTAACAAGAGATATAAGATCATTGTTTAAGGATTTCATAAAAAGAAATTTTTTAAAAGTCAAATGCATGTAAAGATCATATTTACATAATTCTTAATGCAAAAATTATTACTTTTGGGTACTTAAACAATGCCTTAACATCTCACATTATAACGTAATATTCAATTGGCAAGAGGTAAATTTGACTACAATCTTCTAATTGAATTTGAACTGCATTCCTTTTATGAATGTCAAGGGGTAAGAGAGAAGCCACTTTACACTGCACCTCCCGAAAGCAGGGACGGATCAAACTTTTGATTCATGTGGGGCTAAATTTTCAAAGAAACAATAATACAAACTATATTAAAAATAAGAAATAACATTGTTTGATACAATACATAACAATGAAAATTGTCTCTTATTCATTTGTTGAAAATGAGCTAAAATGACATCATTGATAATTGTTAAAAGAACATCTCTTTATATACAAGTTACAAGACGATCATTTAGCCACTTATCACTCATTTTGTTACATAGGTTACTCTTCACAATTTTCATAGTTGAAAAAACACGTTCAACACTGGCAAGAGCAAAGCCAACTTCAAAAGTTTATAAACCATATCAAATGTGTTGCATTTATTTGTTTCCACAAATTTTGCACAAAGATATGAAAATTTTGGGTCAGATCGAACATTTGTAACATTATTCTTAAGTTGATGGCGTAACGCCACTTCTGACACATCTATTAAATCATTTGAATAAAACTCATCCATCCTCAATAATTTGTTCACATAAAAAGTTGCAAATGACTTTACGGGATTCAAACATGAAAAACACCGTAAAAGAGATAGTTTACTCATTCCTTTGTGTTATATCTATTATTAAAAAAAAAAGGCATGTGGGGCTTTAGCCACACATAGCCTGTGTGTGCATCCGCCTCTGCCTGAAAGTGTGAAAAAGTTCTTCATTCGATGCAAATGAATTAGTTCAGGGGTTCATAGTTAAATTTTCATAAAAGGGTAAGTGCAAATTTTTAAATGATGTGCATCTCCTCAGCTCAACATGGCTCCGCCACGGTTAAGTTCAACCTAAATTTTAAGAGTATGTTCTATAATCGTAAGAACTAAGTTGATGATTCACTTAATAACAATAACAACAGTAAAACATTTGGATAATATTACACTACTCAATAATTATTTATTAAATAAATATTTTATAAAAAAAAAAACTTTTGGTTGAAAGCTTATATCAAATACATTTAAAAGTAACAGATAATCTCATACGATAAAATATTTCAGACATCACATAATATGAGATCGAAGAGAATATGTGTCCTTATTCTTACCACAATGATTTCCTTGCACCTTGACTGGAGTAACTGCTCCAAGTTTCCTCCAATCCCTGGAAGGAGGAATATCAACAACTTTTTGACTTTGAATGAAGCCTTAAATTCATCATGTGTTTGATCAGCAAATTGATTAATGCTGAGTTTAAATGTTGTGTTCTGAGAAGCAACAGCATTGAAAGGTTTTAATGTAAGTAACATTGTCTTTGAATATTTGGAAACGTTTTTTCTTCTCTGCAGCATCCTTATACACAATGTCATGTTTTGTCATCCATTGTTCATGTCTTTTTGATAACTCTACCTCTTCCTCTTGGAGACTTTGGGACATTACTTGGGAACCCAAAACTGCGAGTATTGTGAAAAAAAGAGCAAGAGCAAGATACTTATTTTGTTCCATAGAAGCCACACCTTATTTTCTTCAAAATATAGGTAACTCAACTTAAACACAAATACTCTTTGGAATGAAAGAATATATAATCTATTGTTTCAAAAATAATAACATATCTTCATATGTTCCCTAAAAAATAAAAAAATATCTTCATATGCTAGGTATTTTAAATTAATCTTAATATTTTTATTTCGGGCAGAAATCTTCTCATCAATATATCTTCTTTCTTTTTTTTTTTTTTAACAAAATCTCATTCTTTTATATTATTCGAATATTTGTGAAAGATACCAAGTTTTTCGTTTTTTATTAACATGTTAACTTATTTTAAATAAATATTTATCAATGTTTTTTAACTTGATAAAAAACTATCAATGTTAAATTAAATAATTAATTTAATTCTTATTAGAAAAATTTTTCTAAGCCTTTAAGTTTTGCTAAAATATTTTGGAACGCGGTCTAAAATATTTTGGTATACAATCTAATATATTCTTGTACTTGATCTAAAAAATATTTTGGTACTTAATATAATATACTTTTGTATTTGTATTTTTTTTTTGTGTGTGTGTATATATATTTGTACTCAAAATATCTTTGTACTTAATTTGAGATATTTTTGTATTAGATCTAATATGTGAATTACTTTTTCGAAAATTTCTCACATATTAGTTCATTCCATTCACCGAAAAGTATGTTGAAACTTCAAATCCTTCTCTTCTCTCTCCCTCTCGGGCTTGTGTTGACTAGCATTTCTTCTCTTCATCTCCTTTTTTATATCCCTTCAGAATTAAGAGTGTTCTTAAGACCATAATCCTTTAGTCCCTTTTTTAAATATAATGTCCCTTCGAAATTAAGAATGATTTTAAGAGCTCATCTTCTTTTTTATGTCCCTTCAGAATTAACAATTAAGAGTATTCTTAAGACCATAGTCCCTTAGTACCTTTTTTTAAATATAACGTCCCTTCAAAATTAAAAATGATTTTAAGAGCATGGTCCCTTCGATAAATCTATGGACCATTTGGATTGACTTATTTTGAGTTTATGCAAAATTGCTTATGCAAATAAATAAGTTTTTATCTATTATTCATAAGTTTGTCAAGGTTTATTATGAAACAATTATCGCTAGTGGAAACTTATGAATAAATTATTTGCATAAGTTATTTTTTATAAGCTCAAAAATAAGTCAATCTAAATGAGCCCTTATTTGTTATTGTGTTTGTAAACTTAGTCAAATGATATATAAAACATCAATTAAATCAACATCCATAAGGGATAAATAGAACAAAAACCTCAAGGTAAAAGTAGAGAGTATTTATCACAACTCACAAAGTGCAATCTTGAAGACGAAAAAATTCAATCTTGCATAATAAAATAATTCAATCTTTAATAATAAAACTATTTTATAAACTATATTTTTTTTTAGCTTTCTTAAAGGGCTGGGTTTGATTTTTTTAGCTTTCTTAAAGGGCTGGCCCGCAAACCCAGCCGACCCATATAAAATACAAGCTCCCGTGGACTAGCCCAAAAAGATAGATTCATTCTTTTCGTGTCTTTTTAACGGTCCAGGCCATACAAAAAAAGAGCGCTGATGGGCCGATCCGGTGGTCCTGACCCATTTTAACAGCTCTACTCACTTCACTCCATTACTCGTTCGCCCAGTTGTTTTGGCAAGGAAAGCCTTGACACGGCCAAGAGGAAGCATATGAGCAAGCATGAGCTAAAATTTGATAAAAAAATAATAATATCAAGTCCCATATCTATTTGACATGCTCAAGCTATTGAATGCCACCTCATATTTTGGACACAACAAAGTTTCTTACGATAATAACAAAAGCTGCCTTTGTACTTTGAACGATGTTGTTTTTGGACTAACCCCTATTTTTGTGTAACAAGTAACAACACCATCATAAATATTTTTGCAATCAATTAAGGGATGTGACAGTCATTGTAACATTGCCGTTATTTCCCTCAATAACCTTAGAAGTGTCACTCTCGTCGAACAACCTACGTACAACGAATAAGTTGTTTTCTCTTCCCTTGTCAACTTTTTGGACTGATTCCTTTCTACTTTAAAAAATTCTGATTTTTCTGCAGAATGGAACCTCATCGTAAGTGTAGACCACAAATAATTAACGGCTAAATTTAGCTTCGAATCAATACATCGTTATAGCATACTGACATACAAACAAAAATTAATCTGATCATAAAAAAAAGTAAGCCAAAATACTACAACCCATAATTTTTTATGAACTACAGCTAGCCATACCCCTACCAATGTAGAAAACAACAGTATAATTTCGACTGTCCTATTTAATGGAAATCTACAGAAAACAATTAACAAATGCAAGGTGTATGCATGCTATAACTAGAATGAGATATTTAGACCAGATTCAAGATTTTTCATGTTACATTGAGCAGCCAGTACATGTATACATACATCTTCAGGGACAGGGTGATTGGGGTTTGGAGGAAAACTTCATATATAAGGCCTGAATCCTAATCTATTGACCATAAAGGGACCTGTGTTTAACATTAATAACTAGAAGGGTTGACTCATTGTTTCATTATCTCTTTACATTATGTGCTAGCCGGGATATGGGAAGCCAAGACCAGTCTGCCGCCTGACATGCTCTGGGATGAGTTTGTTGATCAGTTCAGGGGATGTTCCAGATAACTGCAGTCATAGTTCACACATGTCAGATTTATTAGCTAATTTAAAAGCCTTATATATTAAAGTTATGATATGTTTGGAACCGCAATGACATTTCCCTCAATGAACTGCGGTGAGGACCTTCTACTGCAGTTCCCAACATTTTATCAATAGAATAACCCAATTTGGCAACTAGATACATACTTCCTGTTTAAAGTTGAAAAGTGGAGGCAGAGGACGACCATTAGGAAGCCGGGCATTGGGCTCTCGAAGCTCATCAAAGAAAGGATGTGCACATGCTTCCAGCTGAATAATAAAAAATCATGAGCAATTTTAAAATCATATATAATATGAGTATAATGAAACCCCCCATTGTGAAAAACACTACATCATAGAAACTAATAATCATACTAAAATATGGCATGCTTATGTTCATGTAAATTTTCTTATCCAAACACTTTTGTGCCATCCTTAATAGGAAGGATATAATGAAAGTACATATGGGTTTTTCCTACTACTTACAGCACTGCAACGAAGACTTGGTGAATATTGAAGAAGCCTCGATGCAAGGTCAATAGCTTCAGGGGGCATTCGCTTGTGAAAAACCTGAAACATGGATCATTCAACCAACTCCATCAATCACACAAACAAAATAGCACCCTGAAAATTTGTTGTTAGAAAGCAAAAGAGCACTTCCAGAGTATGCAATTACCTTATGCCAAGGATGAGCTTTAATCTGAGGGAATCTAAAATCGGTATAATTAGGGTTCATACAACGAATTTCTTCTCGAGTTGGAGTACCCAGAACCTACAAGAAGACAGACACCAGAATAAATATCTGTAACTAGATTCATTAAGGCACCATCAGCATAGACAAGGCATTACCTTAATAATTTCCACAAGTTGGTCCACCTGATTCTCTCCTGGGAACAATGGCTAAAGAAACATTTGAAACTATGAGAAGTCAAGATAACATCTTCCATAACAAAGGGAAAACACTTATTATGTACAAGATATATTAGTGAATTAGTTTCCAACAAAGTTTAACAACCTGGCCTAGAAGAAGTTCTGCAAGGACACAACCAGCTGACCAGATATCAATAGAAGTAGTGTATTCTGTCGCACCAAATATTAGTTCTGGGGCCCGATAGTACCGTGAACATATGTATGAAATGTTCGCTTCACCCTTGACCTGATATAGAAGTATTTATCATTATACTTTATCTTTTCATATAAATAACGGAAAAATTAGGCAGCTTGGTTGGTGAGCTGAGACGCAGAAAAAATTCTAACTAAGAGGACTAGAATTAAAATATGGAAACTAACATAATCACTCATTTACCAACATTTACCTAAAAAAATTAAACCAAAATTGGCATCTAATTCCAACTAATATCCTTCCGGTTTATTCTCAATCTCATGATAGGTAAACAGAATGGGTCCAGGTTGATAGCAACATTGACATTCTATTATTTTAATGAATAACTGAAATGTCATTATCACTAATACAAAAATAAAAGTGCACTTATGGACAGATCTTAAGGAGCTTTCAAATGATCAACGGCTAGATAGCAAATGACTTCAATATTCCAAAATTAAAATGGTAGCATACATATATAAGTAATCATGCACAAAAAGAATGCAAACAGACATACCAGAACTTTCGCACTCCCAAAATCGCAAAGCTTAACTTGGTGAGTGAGAGGATCAACCTATGGTACAAACACACAATAGGTTTAAAATAAAAGAATGCAGCTCATTGACAAAGAAAAAAATAGCAAATAAATAACTTACCAAAAGATTTTGGGGCTTCACGTCCCTATGACAAACTCCTGGCACAGTATGGATATATGCTAGTCCCCTGAAGATCTGAAGTTCACATGCAACACAATCATTACATGACTTCAAATGAAAAACTGAGAAACAACATACCAGACCAAAATGCAAATAGAGAAGACCTCATACTTGGTATGTATATAATTTCACATAGATCAAGGGCATTCTCTGGTTGATATTATTGTAGTGTTTTAGAACTCGGTACATCGTCTCAGGGACATACTCCATGACCAAGTTCAGAAAAAGTTCGTCTCTGCTTGTTGTAGAGAAAAAACAGTGCTTCAAGGAAATTACATTTGGGTGATCCATCACGCGCATTAACTGCAGTTCACGATTTTTGTACCGCTTGTCTTGCAAAACCTTCTTTATAGCCACCGCCTCACCAGTCTCCAAGCACTTTGCCTGTGTTTCAGATCAAAAAGATAGATACACAACCCGGGGGTGTGAAGAAATATGAGATGCTTGACATCAAAGACATCATAAAACGACTTATCACCTTAAAATTTATTACTTCATTTATCTTTACCTGGAAAACAATTCCGAATGATCCCGTGCCAACAACACGTTCGGCCATGTAACTGATTGTCTGCAAGTTATATAATAGAGCATAAATTTATGAAACAAATGGTGAAATTAAAACTCATGTTCAAAATTATACTTTTTAAGGTTCAAAAAATGAGGAACCAAAAATTTCAAATAGGGAAAAGAGGCAGAGCAGAGGGAAGAACCTATTGATATTAATTAGATAGGAACGTAGGAAATAACCCAACTTCTACGTGACTAATACTATTGTAGTGTGATGGATCCTTTATTAAAAAGGAAAATTTTAACTTAAATTAAGATTCAAGTTTTTAACTTATATTAAGATTTAAGCACAAAGATGGTTTTTAGAAACTGGAAATTAATAATGAAGATGGTTAAAACAAACCCGCACCCGTTTAGGTTCACCGTTTTTGCCTCCAATGGTAGTTGAGATTATGTGACCAGTGACTGCATCATTACTGTCAACGACACTAGCTGACATTTCCTGCAATTAATAGCAATAAATAGATCTTTAATATGGTAAATCAATTCTCCTAAAACATAAATAAAAGAACAGATCAACAGACTCTTTCCTATAAAATACCCGTAATTGCTTATCGAGTTAATAACTAACTACCAAAACTGGCTAAATAACTTATCATCAATAAGTCGGTTCAAAAACATTTACTTAACATGCCTATCAGATATCTCATCTATGACTCAGCAAAGTCATTAATGGACATGAATATAAACACAGACAATTTAGTAGTCAAGACTCAAAACTTTGGCCTCACTTCTGACAAATTAAGATAAGGTGTTGTAACTTGCAAGTTTATTTACAAAAAATTAAACACATTTGAATCTTAAAATCCTGCATTAAGTTGAAGCGTTATAACTTTATATGACAAGAGAAACACAGAGCAATAGAACTTAACCAGCAGAAATGGATAACAGCCACCAATCAGAACGCAAAACCAAAGATGGGTTAAGTGTGAAGAGCTCAAAGGTATATGCACAAATAAAGTAGGTTACCACAATTCACAAGAAAGCATCACATGGGAAAGAAAAGCTTTAATAATCAATTAAGAGACAATGCAAAGAGAGAGAATCTAAAGACACTAATTCCCTTAAGCAAATTAAAACCATTTGAAACAACAAATCAAGGAAACTCCATTTTAAGCAAGGAACCAATGATATAAATAGAAACTATACCAAAATAACATTACAAGCAATATATTTATTTCCTTTTTGTCAATAAAAAACAATATATTCCAACTCCAACACAAAAATCACAATATTACCATGGTCATTATGAATCCACATTAATTATTTTTTTGGTAAAGTAGCCTAGTGACTGAGGCTCACACATTTTAAATGTGAAAAGGGAAGTCCAGGGTTCGAACCGCAGCCCCGACATAATATTGTCTTTACAGCTACCAACTAAGTTGTGCTTACAGGACTAAACCCACATAAAAAAAAAAATTCCGGTCAATAGATGAAGTGACAAACACCACCTCAAACTAAACCGAGTTCGAACCCATGTGAGGTAAAGGTGTCCAGTCTGAATCTATCAATATCGGCATTGCCAGACAATTCCAAATTAAAACAAACTACCTTAATTGAAAACACTACTTTCCTAAAACAACCTAGGAGATAAACTACATATTCCAACATCAAAAACTTCTACAATAATATGAGTGATAAAAAATTCAACTACACACAACTGTTAGTTTAAGACAACATGAGTAAATTATTCACGGTGATACTCTCCAGGGGCAGGGGATGACCGCGATATTCAGCTTTTCCTATACAATTTTCAAATAGTGAAAAAATAAAGCCTAAATTAATATTCCACATTTTCAATTTTCCATTTTTTTTTCCTTTTTCTTTTTCTAAACTACTCAACAAAAAACTCCATGAACTTCAATTTTTCAACACTAAGATCTCAACCCTTAAAAGCACAATAAAAAAATTTAAAAATATAATTAAAAAGTGAATACGTTTAAATTTTACATTTCTTAAATAAGAAACCATAATTACTACTATTAGGTCACCGGAGAACAAACTCCGGCGAGGCAACTCGAGCTTCTGAACAAACGAAAATTAACAGATCGCCGGTGAGGAAGCTCAACCGGAGCTTTACTCAACGGATCAACAACGATCCAAGTAACGAGAACTGTAGTTAATTACAATGAGAGAAGAAAATTTACCTTATCAGTGTCCATACCGGAGCCGCCGTTAGCCGCCGTAGTTTTCACCGGCTCATTCACAGTTTGCGGTTGTTGCAACTGTAACGGCGGTGGTAACGGTAACGGAAGTGGTGCTTGTTGCGGTGGTTGATGATGGTGGTGTGGCCCCAACGGCATGGTGGCCATTTCAGAAAGCTACACACTCTCACACTCTTTTTTTCTTTCTCTCTCTAAAAAAAACACTTTCTTTCTCTCTCTAAAATATCTCTCTCTCTCTCTAGAATCTCTCTGTGTTTTGAAGGAATAGTGTTTTGGGTTCAACGAAAGATAAAGGAGTGAGAGAAGAAGAGTGTTGTGTCTGAATTTTTACTTCGTCTCACGCGCGTTTATTGGAGAGTGAGATCCACGGTTTGATAATGACGGTTCGATTTTTGTGATGATGATGGAGATGTGGAATCTGGTGTGGTGGGGTGTAGGGAAATGTTGATGTGGAGATTCGGATGGGGACAATGTCTGTGATTAGATGAAAGAGATGTATACGTATTTGGGAGTTTGTAATAATGCTGATGTAATGAACAAGACATAAAATACTTTGATTTAATACACTAACTCAATTTTAATTATTCTTAAGTTTAGTGTTGTTGGAAGTTGGTGAGTTTAGTTTATTGAGTTTGAATCTTAGTTATATTAATGCTTTTTAATGTTTAATGTATGTTCTATCTGGTCATATTTATAAGGGTAATGTTATCCAGTGCCTCCGGGGCACTGGTTAAGGAGCATTAAATAAACAAATTTCACTTATTTT
>Ga0315915_1005351_pt1 | contig 16015 bp, 7 predicted proteins | sample MpolbnodulesMG_FD_207738 | JGI IMG/M metagenome (GOLD analysis project Ga0315915, IMG submission 207738) | Medicago polymorpha root nodule microbial communities from Los Angeles, California, United States - branched nodules | ecosystem: Host-associated > Plants > Roots > Nodule | place: USA... | reverse complement strand
CATTTCTTCATGTTTTCTTGCTTCTAGAGTGTCCAGGCGTGTATTTTCCTACAAAGAGTTGGCGTTAGATGTGAAAAGCATAATTGAGTGATTCTTCAGTATTTGTGAGCTTTTCGCAGGATAACTTACAAACCAAGTAATCAAAGTGCCTAAAATGTACAGTCTATTTAACTCCTTTTTGACACTTATCATAAAACTTTAAAAAACACATAACAAAATTAGTAAGAAAAACACATATAAAAGTTGATATATGATAATTAAACAAAAACACACATAAAAAAAATTAAAATATTTAAATTGTGTTGCATATATGATAATTTTAGACAATTAAAAAAAACACTTACGTTATTAGAATTATACCAAAGCGGCAATGCCACACGGTTGGCTTAAGAGTGCAGCAGAGATATATTTTCCGGTCCTTCAGGAAAGGGAGGCTCCAAACGTAACACCGTCGGGGCAGCCGCTGCTGCAATGTCATCCTGGTCTGGTATATGTTGCTGCTCTGGTATATGTTGTTGGTCATACCCACCATCAGTGACATCGTGGTGTATCTGATTCCCTCTTTGGGATGTGTGCGTTTTGCCTCTCCTTCGGTGGCTTTGTGTCATAGCACGCCTACTACCAATCATCCTAGATGGATCAATGGGCTGCCCTTGATCAGACATATCTACAAAAAATATTAAAAAATTAACATCATTTCCATAACCTAATCAAACACATTAAACCTAAACTAAACATAAACATAATCAAACAAATTATAAGTACTTTGTGTGCATCATTTCAATATAATCTAAACTAAACCTTCACATTTCAATAAAGATAAACATTCAATATAATCATTATAATCATCATTTCAACATAAACATAAACATTCACATTTCAATAAACATAAATATAACTAAACTAAACCTAAAACCATTCAATATAATCATCATTTCAATATAATTTGTGTGCATCATTCCCATCATAACCTAAACATCATTCAATATAACTCTCATAACCTAAACTAACTAAATAATCAATAATCAATATACACTTTATCAAACTATAATTAACATCATTTCCATCATTTTCATCACCTAAACTAACTAAATAATCAATATAATTGTCATTGATGCATTTTATCAAACATTTTGTGTGCATAGTATCAAACATACTCAAATTGTGTTCATTTGGCACCATTCAAAATCACATTATACTTAAAAATCATTCAAACATCAATTACAACAACTACATTCATCTATAACATCTTAACAACACATGCAATCATCAAATTGTCAATTTCAAAATCAATCCTAACCACATGCAAACTACTCTAATTTTTTTAAAAATTAAACCTAAACAAACTAACATTATGATTAAAATGATTGAAACAACTTACTTGTGATAATGTGTGGTTGATTTGCTTGCAATTTGCGAAAATGGCTTTGGTGAGAATTGGAGAGAATTTGAGAAGTTTAGAGAAGTTTTGAAACTGATATGTTTGTGTTTGTGTTTCTGTTTATGTTCAGCACGCATCAGAAGTTAATTGTCGATGGAATCGGCGGTAGTTATCTACCGAGGTTTTCTTTGGTAGTTAACTACAGTCGTTTCTATTTTTCTCGGTAGTTAACTGTCGAAAGGTATTTTGGTATTTTACATGTGTTTTTCAGCCTAACTAAATGTGTCAACAGTAATTTTCAACACATTGTCAGGGCAACTCCTATTGAGTATGAGACTCTTTAACAAATGCGTTTATAATTTAGTTTTGATGTATTTGGGTAATATGGAAAAAACAGAATAATATAAACCAAAATAAATACCCTATTCATCATTTATTGGATAAAGTCTAATTTCTATTATACCGGTGGCTTAGACCCTTCTTTTGTTTTGCTATTGGCTAGCAACTCTTTTTTTTTTTCTCTTTCTTTTTTTCACTTTGGTTTGCTTGATTATCATTTGTTAGATTTTGGGTTTCTCTCTAATACATCTTGTGTTAAGACTTAAGAGGAATGCTTATTATTATTAATATACTTCTGCTTGTAAAAAAAAGTGCTAGACAAGTAAACAATGTGGTTTTTTTTTTGACCAAAAAACAAACTACATTCATTCAAATTGATAGAGTATATCGATGTAATACAAATTTCGCTAAGAACAAAAAGGATGAATCTGTGAACAAACTCACATCATCCATGTTAATAGCATAAAACGGCAAAGTACATAAGCCTATAAATATGACTATATTAAAATCTTCGGAACTGCAACGTTGATGACGCCAAAGTCATTGGTTGGATCTGCACTAGATCGAAGCTGATTTGACAATCTGATCTGAACAAACACCTGAACAAAAGGGAAAAGACAAACGTCGCATAAAGACGACAAACAAAACAACGTCGCACCAAGACGACGAAATCACGAAAGAAAAACCTAATTTGATGTGAAAATCACTTATTTAAATAAAAGGGAAGGAGAAAAGCGATGTAGAGGGGTGATTTGGGGTCAAAAATTGACCCTAAACTACCCTTCCTTAGTGGATGAAGAAGAAGAAACTAGAGTTCTAACTGACGGGGGCTCACAAAAGAGAGAGGGGGGAGAGGGGAAGAAATAAGTAAACAATGCTTTTTTTTTTTTGACAAAGTAAACAATGCTATTGAATTTCATTTTTTTTAATAATGATCTTTATTGAATTTGTTTAGAACATCATTTGTATGCCTTTTTCTTCTCCGTCACACGACTCAATCCTTGCCTGCTGCTACAATACTTTTTGCTTTGTGGGTCCCAGTCTACGTTTATTCAACCACGGCACCACCGTCACACACGCCAAATTTTTTTTTTCTTCTTTTCGTTGTGCTAATTTTCTTTTTATTTTAATCATATTTTTTTTCTTTCTATTTAATTAATATTTGAAATAAATTCAGAAAAATAGAATAATAACTATATTGTGATAAAAAAACAAAAAGAATAATAAATATATTTTCACCCTAAAAGATTAATATTTCTAAAAATGAACAACTCGTTTTCTTTGGCAATGATCATTTTGATTTGAAAGACAAGAACCCTGGTAATTACTTGTTTTTATTTTGGTCAAGTGGTTTAGTGGCTAGAGGTCACACACTTTAAACGTGAAAAAGTGGAGTGTTTAGGGTTCGAACTCTTTTTTTTTTTGACAGAAAGGGTTTGAACTCTGTCTTTATCAGATGAACTAAGTTTTTTGAGACGTCTTTTTTTTCAATTCTATTATCTTATTACTACTATTCTACCGCTCTAAAGTCAATAAATTTTGTTAAGTATTCAATTATCAGTAATAAATATTTTCACCGAAAATGTACCCGAAAAAAAAAATCACCCAAAAAATTAATATTTACTCTCTTTCATAATGATGACCTATTTGTAAAATTAATTTGTTTTCAAAATGAATGACCATTTTGACTTTTACGACAATATTAATTGTTTTCAAGTTCTATTATCTTTATGGGTCAACATATTCCACTATGCATTTAATTGACAACAAAATAATAAATATTTTCACATAAAAAATTAATATTTCATATGTTCTACAATGAATGTTCTATCTGTAAAATAAATTTGTCTCAAAATGAGTGATTATTTTGATCTTTAAGGCAATATTAATTGTTTCTTAGTTGTAGTACCTTTTATTAATTTTATCACCCTAGAATCAACATATTTTACTATAAGTTTATTATGATAATAGAGATTGTCTCACCACATGGCAAGGAGTAAAAATATCACACTCTCTTCTTTTTTTTTATACATTTTTTTAATTATTATATAAATTTTAAACGAGTCGTTCATTTTAGGGAGGTGTATTCAATTAAAATTCTAAATGATTTTAAAAGTATGTTTGATCTTTTTCCTTTTTTGACAAAATTTTCTATCTTAAATATAAACAATAAATATAAACAAAAAGTCAAAAACATTTCTTTAAAAAAAGTCAAAATACATTTGATATAAATCTGGACTATATACATTTTAACTTTTGTTTATTTTTAGGAAAATCCTTATTTACCCTCGACAAGATGTGTATTTTTTTTTTTGTGGTGGCCGGAGTTTGAAACCCGGCCTTTACATATATTATACATTGTCAATACCAATTGAGTTAAGTTTACGATGACAGATGTGTATTGTTACATATGCTTAGTTTTGTTTTTTATTAAATAAGTGACATATACTAAGTTGACAAAAATCAAAATCATTAATTTTTCCTTTAATTTTTTATTACTTTTTTAAAGATAAATATTAATTTTGTTTAGTGTCGACTCGATATAATTGCGTAGTCTAAATTTTGGTAAGTGATTGATAAATAAATTTTGGTAAGTGATTGAGAGTTGCATTAAATATGATAAATAAATAGAAAAAGATAAAAAGAAAACGAAATTGAAAATTAATAAACAAATAGAGTATATATTTTTGGTAAAAATAAATAAATAATATTGTTATTACTGGTATAGTTTGAGAACAAGAAGAAACAAGAAACCCAACATAGGGAAAAACGCATTCTTCTTCATCTTCATCTTCATCTGGGGTTCTTCTCTAAGCTCCAAAGTTCAAACCTTTTCTCATTTGGGTCTCATCCAACACACCTATTTCTTCTTCCATGTTGTTCTGTTTCTAGAACAGCAATGGTTGAAGATATGTGTTTTCTCTATAAGGTAACTTTCTTGTTCCTATTTGTTCTTTTTCTTATTTGAGACATTGTGCTTTTTCTCTTGTTTACCCTTTTTAGCTACTATTATTAGCTCACACACTAAGTGTTGTTTTGTTGTAATGTTTTAGCTTTCAAACATGTTAAGGGGTTTTTTTGTCAACAACAAATTATTCTTTGTAAAGTTTGATTTTGTGTGTTCATATATATGTTATCATCAAATTTTGGTGCTTTTGACTCTTACTGAACTAATATTAGCTTAATGACAAGTCCTTTCAGCTCATTTTGCATGTTTGTATATGAATTTGTTATTTCAATTTGAGGTTTTTTTTGGAAAAAAATTGAGGGTTTTTTTATGTTTGTTACCAAATATGTGTATAACTGTATATGTTCTGTTTGGTATAAGTCCTTTTTTTTTCTTTCTCTCTTCACTTCACTGTTTTAATTTATTTACTTTGCATAGATTTGCATATGTTAGCCCAGCTTTGCATCACAAGCCCAGATAAAAAGAGAGGATTGTGTTAGGAAGTAGGAAGTCAGACAGCCAACGTAAAACTTAGTCGAATCTCTATGACATGGATTACTAATGTATCAACAAAGAGCCTGTTTGGATAACATCTTATAGCTCAAGTGCTTATGCATAAGCTTTCATAAGCTACTTTTAGAGAAAATGTTAAAACAAAATTAAATTATATTTTTGTAATGCTATAAGCTGTTTTTATAAGCTATACTGGAAAACTTATGAAAATAAGCCGAAAAAAGCTTGTGAAAATTGTCATAAGCCCGTTTTCATAAGTTCTCCCAAACAATCTTACAAAACGTATGTCAGTAGATAAGCTTTAATAAGTCAATCCAAACAGGCCCAAAGTCAGATTAAGATTAATATCTTCTTTTTTTTGTTTTTGGAAATTTTCCCCCTATTAGCTGCTACAACACCATTTTGACAATCTCATATATGTTTCTTTTAGGATATGAGGGATGTAAATACTCAATAAGTTCACTTATTCGGGGCAATTCTTAGGAATGGAAGTTGCCGCGTTGTTTACATCGTAGTAACTTTTTCGTTATATGTGGATGGCAGGATATTCTTGTTATAAAGCCTCCGAAGAAATCGCCAATGTTGTTAAGGACGGCGGTTTTTATGTTTTCAATGGTCAGCGTTGTTTTTATCTTCTATGTCTGTAGAAAGCAGATAGGCACCGAAGCACGGACTAAATTTATGGACTTGAATGTCATTGATAACCTTACTCGAAGTATAGTGAAGCAAACGCATATTCCTGACATACTACATTATCCCGAACCTTTATCCTTTAACAGGTAATGGGGAGAACTGTTTTGTCAATCATTATCAGTTAGTTTTCATTAGGCACTTATTTATCCAAGTTATTCTTTTTCAGGAATGAGTGTGCTCCTAATCCTGTCATGTTCTTTGCAATTTTGTCGAATCAGAGATCTGGCAGTGGGTGGTTTGAGACCCTTTTGAATAGTCACATTAACGTAAGCTCGAACGGCGAGATATTTTCTGTTAGAGAAAGAAGGCAAAATGCTTCTTCAATTTTGCAGACTTTAGATAGAGTATACAATTTGGACTGGCTCAGTAGTGCTTCCAAGAACGAGTGTTCTGCTGCAATTGGCTTCAAGTGGATGCTTAATCAGGTATATATATCTACTTCTTGTTAAGTAGTTAGAACATCAACACTGGTTCGAAAAAAAAACCTATACAAAAAAATGCAGACAAAGAACACTCGAGATTTGATCATGGGGTTCAGCCAATTGTGCCTACGTCTCCGACTGCAGAGCAGCTGCAGTACCTTTCTGTTATTCAAACTTAGGATTTACAAATTACAACTTGTGTTTAAATACTACGGTCTAGTTTACAAGACTACCCTGAACTGTACTGCGGGGGACTTCGCCTCCCGCACCACCTCAGTCGTATTCCAATCAAGAGACCTTTCCATTTGTCAGTGATCTATGAGCCATACCCATCAAGTCTTCTTAGAAGTGTTTTCAACACAGTCACAATTGTATTGATATAATGCTAGTCCACAGGCTTGAAAATTTTGTGGCTTTTTGCCTGAAAAGTCTGCTGTGATACTTTTCTTGATTATCTATCACGGGATTGTCTGAGGTTTGTGCTCTTATATTTGGTTTCTGTTGTTTTGCGCATGTACTGGCCTAAAAGCTGAAGCAATGACTCTATTTTTTGAAATACTCTTCAAGATTCATTCAACGGTCATCTTAAGTCTTTATTGGAAATGTTTTATACTATGCCAACTCGTTGTTGGACTGAACTCCTAAACTATGTATATCAAATTCTCACGAGCCTTTGTTTTTGTTATAGTTGGTGACAAAGTGTGCCTCTGAGCTAATCTAATTTATATCCCCTTCCCTTGTATTTCTAATTTGTGCTGTGAAGAGGATATTTTATCACTCAGAATATTCAACATTTGTTTCAATTTCTAACTAAGTTGTAATCATTGGATAGAATTGAGCTACATAGTTGCTCACGAATTAAACATGAGTTCTGAAACTTGCAGTGCAAGTATTATGTCACTGAAAATTTTATTGTAACCAGATGAAGTTGACTCAGAGCATTGTCAACTTTGTCAAAGAACAAATAGATCTGCTTGCAAAAAGAATGGGGATCACAATGTCTTGTTCTCAGAATTTCCTTTCTGGCACCCTATGTTAAAATAATTTTACACACAAGCACACTCTACAAACTTTACATTTCAAACATTGATATTCGTGCACATGTTTATATCTTTGTAAGGGACTTGTTAAAGGAGTGTCATACATGTGAGTTAAGACCTTTCCACTTATGTTTCAAAGATGAGATGACACTCGTAAATTACATATGCTTGTTTTTACCGTAGAAGCTTTGCTCTGTAGGATTTTTCATATGACATTGCTTCGTCTTCTAGGTTCCCTAAGTTTTATATTTTCTCATCCTCGCCTTTATGGTTTCTAATGAGAATTTTGCGATGTTGAAAAGTAGTATCAAGGATATTTGGTACTGGAGCTCTAGTATTTGTACACTTGCACTTCTTGTAGCTATTAGAATTGGTGGAATTTGGACACATGCATACCTCACATCTACATGCCTTTTCTTCCTTCTTTGTCACTCTGTTTACTTCCTTCAGTTTTAAGTTGACGTTTCATTTGACACATTATTATGACAAGTAGAAGAATCCAAGAAATTTTTTGGTTTGTGCAGGGATTAATGGAGCACCATAATGAAATAGAGGAATACTTCAAGCGTAGAAGTGTTTCTGTCATATTTCTTTTCAGGAGAAACTTACTACGCAGGATGGTATCTATGCTAGCCAATTCCTATGATCGCTACGCAAAGCTATTGAATGGAACACATAAATCTCATGTACACTCTGCAGAAGAGGTCTTTCAATACACCTTTTCTTTGTGTGTTTTTTCTTACTATTTGCGAAATGAAGCTTACATTTGGTCTTTTAGGCTGATATTCTTTCAAAGTACAAACCTATCATAAATTCTACATCATTGCTGGTGGACTTGAAGGATATGGAGACGAAAGCTGAAAAGGCTTTAAAATACTTCAATAGCTCTCGGCATATGATCCTGTACTACGAGGATCTTATGAGAAATCACACTGTAAGGACCTCTCTATATCTTTTAAGTTTTACAAGAAGTTTCAAAACAATTCTTTGGAATATAACAATCACCATTTACCGGTAACATCTTTTGTATGATTCACGGGTACTGGATTCTACTTTTGTTGCATAGATTTCCCAAAATATGATTTGTGTGTGGAATTTGTCAAACGTGATTTTGATTAGCATAAGCATTGATCATGCAAAAGTATCATAGTTAAATTGAGTTTGAACTTTGAAGTGATTTATGTTCATATATTTTGAGCAATTTTGATATGAAATTGTGCAAATATTTTAACCAAACGCACACGATCACTTTCAGTCAAATCGAGGTCTGGAGGGGAAAAAATCAATTTTACTTGATGGTAACCACACCTGTGTTTTTGTTAAAATCGTGTTTTGATAGGAACCAAGTCATTTATGGTGGTCTCCATCATGAAACCAAACGAAGTGGTGATACGAGTCCCACATTGATAAGACCTAAAAATGAGTTTATAAGTGAGAGACATTGTTCACCTTACAAACTGGTTTTGTAAGGGTTGAATTAAGTCAAACCCAAATTCTAAAAACTTGGTGATGAATTTTAGTTTATTAACAGATTTGTAACCAAGCATCCAAAGCTGCTTGCACTGTTTTGAGGTTAACTGTATTGTTGAATATAGAAGCTTTTAGTAGTTTTCACTTAACATTAGCCTATGAGGTTCACTGTTTTGTTTGTTGCAGAAGCTAAATGATGTGCAAGAGTTTTTAGGATTGCCGCAAATGGAGTTAACGAGCCGGCAGGTAAAGATACATAAAGGACCATTATCGGATCATATTCAGAACTGGGATGATGTTAACAAGGCGTTGACAGGAACCGTTTATGAGAGTTTCCTTGAAGCTGACTATTAACTCTTTAGTCTCTTCTAACCATAGAAAAAGTTGTACATATCAACTTCACTTCCTATGTAGCACCACCGACACTTCGGATTAAAGACATGTTTGGTGTCCGACATGTATCGGTGTCCGACACTTCATGAAAGAGTTTGGTTTTGGTTCTGGAACACTGCCTTGGTGTTTCTGATGCCTTTGCTTGTCACCACCTCCTAATCGATGAAATGAATGCCTATGTTCACTATAATCCTTTTTACTTTTCATCACCGAGAGAACATGTAATTTTTGCCATTGTCACCTAATTAATTTATGTAAAGTAGAGCATTTATTTTACTCAACAAATTTTCTGTGATTAGTTTACTGACTAAAACCCTCTATAAATTGAACTTTATTAGGTAGGTCTCACTAAATTTATTCTAACCTTTTTAAAAAATCTCATAGTTTATTGTTTCATGAATTTATATAGATTTGTCTTGAAAAAATGTGTTTTACTACCTTACTTGCACGGGATCTGTTCTATAGGATCGTATTACTGTGTCCTTGATTTCTAAGGACACAGGAACATAAATCTGGATGAAGAATTATGATTGTGTGATCAGAGCGTGATTAACGGTTCTGTGTTGAGACCTACGGGAATCATCATAAGTTTACTGTAGAGGATCGTTCTCAGCCAGCACTGTCTGGTTGGGGTGGTCACACGGTTGTCTTGACAGATTTCCACTCTTTTAAAAAAAAATAAAAAATTTGTCTTGAAAACTGAATGAAAAGTATATTAGAAGGAAAAAAAATGTGTTTTTTTATCGAAAGAAAACCAATGTTGTTGGTATTCTCTTTTGGAAAAATATGTTTTTTATTATTATCAAACTATTATTTTTGTTTGGTGTGATTCGGGTATTTTTTGTGTGTAATTGTATAGGATTTCTGCTCTTCTCCCACCACATTTTGCTCGCGCCCAACATGATTCCAAATATACTCCTGCGTGAGTTAAGTCACGCACGTTATAAGCTCTGTGTGACTTAAGTCACGCACCACTGGCTTGTGTGCGAGTTAACTCACGCACGCTGCCCGGTGGTCAGAGCTGAAGAACAAACACTTTTCTCACTTTGCTTAGATTTTCAACATTCAATTTACACGTTTTTAACCCATTATACACGTTTTTTTACCACATTAATGGTGTTTATAACATATACTATCATTCCCACCTATAAATACCCCTCCATACTTCCCTAATTCCTCACACCATATCATTTTCTTCCCCTCCTCACTCTCTCCTCTCTTTCTCTTCTTCTTTTTTGCTTCTATAGTCTCTAGGCTCTTTATACCCCTTCAGGTATATAGTAGTAGCTCTTGGAGGAAATAGTGGTCGGTCGAGGTGGGGAAAAAGACATCATCCCTTGAGGTAAAATTAGGTTTGCTTCATTTTACTCCCAAAATCTTTTTACCGTGGGTAAAAAGAATCATCATTGGGGTATAAAAGGAACCAAATTTAAATTTACCTCAAGGGATCTTGATGTCTTTTTTTCCGACAGGACTAATCACTATTTTCCTCAAGAGCTATTGATATATACCGAAGAGGATAAAAATTACTTTTTACTCCAAGAGGGTAAAAAAATAATAAGTAGATTAGTGAATTCAAATAAATTATTGTAATGTTTGAATGATGTTAATAAAACGAGAGTTGTATTTATTAATTTTGTTTTTTATTTGTAATTATATTTGCATTTATTTTATATTTATGATTATGTATTGAATAAATAAATATTGAATGAATAAAATTGAATTTATTTTCTAATTTTGTATTTAATGAATAAATATTGAATTAGAATAAAATTGAAATTATTTTCTAATATCGAATTTATTTTAAGTGCATAAATAAATTTGAATTTATTTTAAATACATAAATAAATTAGAATATAGCAAATAAATAATTTAGAATAAAGTGAACAAATAATCTAGAAAATAAAAGATTTAGAATAAAGTGAACAAATAATTTAGAATAAAGTAAATAAAATATTTTAGAATAAAGTAAATAAAATAATTTGAAAATAGTAAATAAATTTAAAAAAAAGCCACTATGTGCCACTTAACTTAACTTGGGGGGAGAGCAGAAATCATTGTATTGACCAATCGTTCAAGTTAGATAGCATTGCAATGGGCTGTAAAACTCTTCATTAAGAGATTTAACATTGTTGCATTCTCATGACTGGATTCAAACCCAAGATCTCTAGTTAAGTTGAAAGAGATCATTTATCATCTAATCTAAATGTTTTAGGGTAACTATTAACAGTAAACAATTAGTTTTAATTTCTGGTTAGTATTGGATTTTTTTTTGGGAAAAATGCCAAAATGAAATGATAAAACTAACCAAATCCAACTGTCAAAGCGGTTTCATGGAAATTAGTGGTATATTCTTTCATATTAAACAACAATTTACATTTTTTTTACAAAACAAACGACAAAATAACTAAACTAGTTTATTGAGTTGGTAATATTTTGTATTATTAAATAGGCTTAAATATATAAAAGGTCCCTGCAATTTAGCGCATTTTTGCTTTTCGTCTATGTAAATTTTTTTGTTCTAAAACAACCCTTGTATTTACCAAACGTTTTGACATTCGTCCCTGCCGTCCAACTTCGTGAAAAAACGCCGAGCTGGCTAGCGGAGGCTTATGTGGCACTTGGTGACTTGGCATTAGTTGATGGTTGGGGTTAATATAGGGACTAAAACTAAAAACGCATTTTTACATAGGGACTAAATTTAAAAAACGTAATTTTCAATTTTTGAATTTTAAAACTTGAAAATCCCTCCCCCCGCGTCTCTCTCTCTCTATCTCTCTCTTGTTTCCTTCTTCTTCCTCTCTCTCTTTCTCTCTTTCTTTCATTCTTCTTCCTTTCTCTCCGTTCCAACAAGGAGTTTACTGTGTTATTAGGAGTTTAAAAGAAAAATCAATCAGGTTTGATTTAGAATAATATCACCATGACCTTGTTGCATTGTCTCAAATTTTGAGTAAAAATGTGTAATGTCAAGCCATCTATTGTTATTCGACACTTAAGCCTATTGCTAAAGATCTCCTCTTTGGACTCTCCCTCAACCCTTGACAAGCTTCAAATTGAACCCAATTTGTGTTTCTCAACACTTAACAAGATTCGAGGGAAACTCTACATGAAGTAAACCGGTTACCTTAAAATGTCTTATGGATCAAATGGAGCTTGACACCATGTAGAGTTTTAATGGTCTATATGCTCCATTTGATCCATGGAACTGCCAATCTGAAACATATAGACCATACAACAATCCTAAGTAAATTGCCAACAATATTGCTACTATAATCCTGCATAAAAGTGTTTTTTATAATGATGTTTGAATGTAATAAGTTGTGATTTGTGAATGATATAGATTGAAAAGGAGCTAACCAATGGGAGTAATAAGCTTTGAAGAAACTGGTATGTTTGGATGGCAGAGTTGGAAGGCAAGTCTCACATAAAGCAGCAACAATGTATCCAATAAAAATTGAAAATTACGTTTTCTTAATTTAGTCCCTATGTAAAAATGTGTTTTTGGTTTTAGTCCCTATACTAACCCCAGTCATCAACTAATGCCAAGTCACCAAGTGCCACATAAGTCTCCGTTAGCCAGCTCAACGTTTTTTTTCACGGAATTGGACGGCAAGGACGAATGTCAAAAAGTTTGATAAATACAAGGGTTATTTTAGAACAAAAAAACTTACAGGGACGAAAACCAAAAATATGCTAAATTGCAGGGATCTTTTACATATTTAAGCCCATTAAATATTAGTTGCAAAAAAAAGTTAAATTAGCTTATACATTTGAAATCATATAATATGACATGGTCATGTGAGCAAGAATTCTTTTACTAATGTCTTATGCATAAAAGTACATGTTTGTTTTAAAATGGTGACATATAAAACTTTCTGAACATTTATTCATACAAACTATTAGTAGTAGATTCTTAAAAAAAAAAATCTGGTAAAAAAAATTGTTGATAGATATAAAAAATATGAAGAGGATCGTTACTCCTATTATATGATGATAGAGATCGAAGTGTGTTAGATTAGTCGACGTGACATAAATCTTATTAAACATTAATGATGATTATTTCTGTTCAGCCCTGAATAAATAGAAATTAAGAACATAAATTGCAAAGAACAATTTTGAAAATGTTGAAGATCAATAAATTTGTTTTGCAGGACTAAAATTGAAAATAGTTAACCAACATGCTGAGTTTTACAGAATGAGCAAAATTTTAATTACGTAACGAATTAATGTTCGAACTTAAGTTGAAAAAGAGTTGTTTACGTTTGGCGAGTTTTGAATATAACTATCTCAAGTGGAAGAAATCTAACAGATTTTTTTTTTTTAAAACTCTTATATTTGCAAAACTAAAACCAGCCGCAAATTAGAAAGACATGGATCCTATAGGGTGTAAGCTAGATTCCTTATAGATTGGTTAAAATATTGTTCCAATGTGTGTCCAAGCCCCAAGGACTAAAGGAATCGACAATTTACAGATAGAGTCAAAGCTCCCAGCATGTGAATAGGTGCATTACAGTTTTGGCATAGTTGCCATTGTTACACAATGCAAGTTGCATCACTGCTTTACAATTTCAATGTCCTCTATAGTATTTAAAAAACACATCTCTTCTGTAGAGTGACAGGTAGAAAATGAATTAAATACATAATCAACAATCTTACATTACCTTTTTCAAGATTTATTTTTAATTAAGTACTAAACTCTCAAAATCTTGGACAACTTGTAAAGTTGTACGACCCTAGCTAAAGAAAAATACAAACAAGATAAATAAATAATGTTAATAGTAATTTAAAAGGTATTTAAATTTAGTGATAGAGTAGAAATAAGCAAAGCTACCCGAAAATTACTTTAGAACCAAATCTAGTATAGATATGTACTATGGGGATCTCCATATAAACATTTACTTTCATCTCTTCTTTTTGAAACGATTCTTTTCGATATTTTCTTCTCTTTTCTTCTATTAAAATCTACATTAACCACGAGGGCAAGTAATGACTTATAGTAAAGGTTGAACATAAAGAATGGTGCATATTTATTATTCTTAGACACACATCTGGCTATTCTATAGTGTAAGCACAACTATTGATTTGTAAGTATTCATTTTTGGTGAAATTGTCTACTCACCAATCCATATTACAATGCATATTCTACCGTCAAATAACAAAACCTCTTCCCACTAGGAAGGCCTTCCAAACTTGAAGGACTTATACTTACCTCTTTTTACCCTTTAACTTTGGTTAAAACTTTTAAGATTCTAAAAAGTTGCATGAGCCATGACTTAGTTCATTTTTAAGTAGTTTTTTCCATTGAGTATTTATTTTTTAGTTGAAATTGCGAATATGGTAATGGAATCTTCCTTGATGCTTGGCTAGCTCTTCATTAGTTCTTTTCATTTATATTATTTTTTAATCTTCCCTCATAGTTTGGAGCACATGCTTTGTGCTTTTCATGGTCTTTAAATACCAATGAGCTATAGTGAGCATTCACATATCAAATATTTTTCCTTTCAATTCCTCAAGCGCCGTCTTTAAAACCCTAACCTAACTCTCTTAGCTCTTCTTCTTTTGCATTCCTTCTTCATTAGTACTTTCTCATTCTCACATAATTTGATTTAACCATGGCACATTTCACTCGTAGTTGTTTGATCTTTGTACTCTTGTTGATTTCATGTGAACTACTCTCCGTAGAAGGAAGAAGTTTGAGAAAGAGCATTGGTTCACCCAAAGCTGTCTCGGTCGAGACAATGACGAGAAGTGTTGTTTTGAGCCCAAGGCAGTTGCAGAATAATGGTAGAAATCTAGAGGGCTCTGTTGAAGCCTTTCGACCAACAACCCCGGGACATAGCCCCGGTGTTGGACATTCCCTAAAGAATTAATGAATTAGAGTGCGTTGCTAGTATTTTTCTGTCAAGGAATACATGCTTTTTATATATTCCAATGCTATTTCATTTGAAGATTAGTGATAAGATGTATTCTGTGGACAAAAATCCATATTTATTCTATAAGTTTGGGTTTTCATTAGTATGCATGCATGTATTATTGTATTAGTGCAGTTTGTACCTTGTACTATAATAAATGTATAGCGCGTATGTTTTTTATACATGAAAAATGTTGTATCTCACCATCCAATTTGAAGAGACAAATCTCTTACAATGTGACGAATCAAGATGTGAATATCAAACCATAACTCGAACATGATGGCCTCCCTTGGAGGAAACTTGTGATAAATAAAAAAAGATCCACTCCATTCTCCTTCCAAAATGAATTATAAGGAAAGTTAACTTCATATATTTTGGAATGAGGTATATGCAAACGTTGCGCTACACTTCTAACCAATGATAGAATCTCAAAAATATTTAACATTTATTTGATTTGTGTGTTTTCAATGGATCAACTTATAAGTAATGAATGTTAATTTAGATAATTTGTTCTTTAAGAAAATAATTCAAACTGAACCGAATCTCAGGATTGATCCAATATTTATAGAACCCCAAAAAAGATGATGATAGTTTGTTACAATTTGAAAAATCACAGACATCTATAACTATAATTTTAAGCAAAATCAAAATTTTATTAAAAAATATCGCCCATAATTTAAATGTATTGATGTAATAAAAAGGACATACCGATGAACATGGGAGCGTGTCCTTGTGAACGCTAGTATATATGAAAAACAATATCATCAAGTTTATGAAGGTTTCTCTATAGGTCCTCATGATTGCTCAAAAGCCCTTAATTTCTCAGAACGTATTCCCCGAAAATACGTTTTGATCAATTTTTTCCATTGAAAGCAATCTACCAATCGGCTTTTTTAAGGGCTGGG
>Ga0315915_1005347_pt1 | contig 16027 bp, 25 predicted proteins | sample MpolbnodulesMG_FD_207738 | JGI IMG/M metagenome (GOLD analysis project Ga0315915, IMG submission 207738) | Medicago polymorpha root nodule microbial communities from Los Angeles, California, United States - branched nodules | ecosystem: Host-associated > Plants > Roots > Nodule | place: USA... | reverse complement strand
GCTCAAAAAGGGGATGTTCGTCCCCGATCGCGGCCGCCGATCGGGCCAGCACCGCATCGATGGCGGTTAACTCAGCGTCGAAGGCGTTCGTGTTCTGCTCGCCCTTGCCCTCCCCTCCCCTCCACCAATTCAATCCAGACCCACATCCATCGCAGCGCTCTCACTCCCCGCCGGCTGCGGCGTCATGACCCGCTGATGGTCCAGGTCCCGCCTGCCGAAAAGATCCTCGGGATGGACGAGCGCTCCGTCGATCCACAATGAGGCGCAGGCATCGGCAAAAAGCGATCGTTCAATCCACCCTCTCCGACCGGCTAACGGGCGATGCACTCGCCGAGCTGTGCCCGCCTCCAGGACCGGTCCCAAAGCGTTGGCGGAGCCAATTTACCACACATTAACCAACTGAATTAGCGTTGGAACTTTTTCAGACGGAAACCAATGGCACCTATCCTTCCGTCATCCGGACGCCGATTTTTGCACCGCCTCACTATCGATAGGGACCCAGTATCGATAGTGACATGGTCTACAGGTTGACCAACTGGCGGGTACGCTCTATCCTAGCGCACAAAGCCCACATCTCGACCGTCCGCCATCTGCGCGACGAGAGGCATATGGTTCAACGGAGTTTCCCATGAGCGTCACTGTCAAAGTCGCCGAGGCCAAAGCGCATCTCTCCGAACTCTTGGCTCGCGTTGAAGCGGGTGAAGAGGTCATCATATCGCGAGGAAGCGACCCCGTCGCCAGGCTTAGCCGGATCCACAAGGACAATGAGCTCGGAGTCCTGATGGCAGAAGTTCGGGCGGCTCGCTTGCGCGCCAAACCCGTTACCAACGACGAGATCCTTGATTGGAAGCGGGAAGGACAGCGATTTTGAGCGTCTTCGTTCTCGATGCCTCGACCGCAGCCGCTTGGCTGCTTCCGGAAGAGCACAGCGACATCGCTGAACAACTGATCGCCAGCATATCCGGCCAGTGCCCGGTCCCAGGCCTCTTCTGGCACGAAGCCAGGAGCATCCTTGTAACCGCCGAGAGGCGCCAGCGCATCGCGGCGGGTCAGGCATTGACGGCAATGACCAGATTGCGGCGCCTTCCACTTGAAGACGCCGGCGCCGGTCAGGACGGATCGGTGATCGAGCTTGCGACAGTGCAAGGGCTCAGTGCGTACGATGCCGCCTATCTCGAGCTCGCGATCGCCCGATCACTTCCGTTGGCGACCCTCGATCGAAAGCTGGCGGCTGCAGCGCGGGCAGAGAAAGTGCCGGTCCTGGGGCCGTTCGGCAATGAGCACTGAGGCCGGCCCGATCGAGGGCTCTGGCGCGGGCCGGCCGCGTATGGGCGATCGGCCCGCACGCGCACGAACGTGCCGTCCTCAAGCGTCGTGACCAACGCCAGCACCAGGCAGGGCCGATCCTTGTCGCCCTCTTCGCGGCCTTCGAGGTGTTGCCAGTGCCAGAGATACGAATAGCGGAAGACGTGGCCGACCTTGATTTCAGTCGGCAGCATGCTTGTCCGTCAGTAGTTCGGCATTGAGATGATCGAAGCCCGGCTTCATTTCGGATTTTTCGACCGCGGCAAGATCGTTGTCGCTCAGATCCGCCGTCGCCTCGACGCGACGGTCGCGGCGCGACAGCCGCAGATAGTCCTCATAGGCAAGGAGCACGGTACGCGGGCGACCATTCTTGGTGATGATCACCGGCTCGCGCACAGCGGCATCCTGGTAGGCCCCGAAATTCTTTGAAACCGCCGCGGCGGTCACGGTCGACGTCATTTCAACACTCCTTTTTCCGGAATATACGGATTTTCCGTAACTTCCCCAAGAGCACCGAAGGCTACGCACCATGGTCGATAATCATAAAGCGGCGGGCTCAGACAGCCAAGCGGTCCACCGCCGTGCCGAACAGCTAGACGCGCTCGACGCCATTCTGCCGTTCGACCGGCGCGACCAGCTCGCCGCCTTGCTGACCGACGACGATGTCGCCACACTCAAACACCTGGCGCAGGAGGGCATGGGCGAGAATACGCTTCGGGCACTCGCCTCCGACCTCGGCTACCTCGAGGCCTGGTGCCAGCTCGCGACAGGCACCCCCCTCCCCTGGCCAGCGCCGGAACCGCTGCTGCTGAAGTTCGTCGCGCATCATCTTTGGGACCCGGTCAAGCGCGCCGAGGATTCGGCCCACGGCATGCCAGCCGAGGTCGAGGCCGGATTGCGTGCGGAGCGCCTGCTGAGGTCCGACGGACCGCATGCGCCGGGCACGGTGCGGCGGAGGCTGACCTCCTGGTCGATCCTCACCCGTTGGGGCGGTTTCACCGGCGCTTTCGGCGCGCCGTCGCTGAAGAGCGCGCTCCGGCTGGCGGTCAAGGCGAGCAATCGCCCGCGCCAGCGCAAGAGCAAGAAGGCGGTAACCCTCGATATCCTGACGAAACTGCTTCAGGCCTGCGCCGGTGATAGACTTGTGGATGCACGCGACCGGGCACTGCTTTTAGCCGCCTTCGCTTCCGGCGGCCGGCGCCGTTCGGAGGTGGCGGCGCTGCGCGTCGAGGATCTCGCCGACGAGGAGCCGGTGCGCGCCAATCCCGCCGACGAAAACTCCCCTCCCCTGCCCTGCCTGTCGATCCGCCTCGGCCGCACCAAGACAACGACCGCCGATGGGAACGAACATGTGCTGTTGATCGGCCGCCCAGTAGCTGCCTTGAAAACTTGGCTGGCTGAAGCGCAAATCAGGGACGGCCCGGTTTTTCGGCGCATCGATCAGTGGGGCAACATCGACCGACGGGCGCTGACGCCGCAGTCTGTCAATCTGATCCTGAAAGCACGCTGTGAACAGGCCGGCCTTGATCCGGCGCTGTTTTCGGCTCATGGATTAAGGTCCGGCTATCTGACCGAGGCTGCCAACCGCGGCATCCCGCTGCCCGAAGCAATGCAGCAGTCGCTGCACAGATCGGTAACCCAGGCGGCCAGCTATTACAACAACGCGGAACGAAAGAATGGACGGGCGGCCCGGCTGATCGTCTAAGCACCGAAGAGTGCATCGGCTCGATTCTCAAACGACTGGCATTCTTCCGGCTCTGTTTCCGCCTTCGATCTGGCGTTCCGGTCAGCACCCGATGCTGCCCTGCCCGAGGCCTCAGCACGCTGCATCAGCGACGCCATCTCTTCCCTTAAGCGACCCGAGCGTTGCAGGTTGGCGGCGTGCTCGGCGTTCTGGCGAGGATCGTAGAAGACCCCGATCGCCTCGCCGGCTGCCTGTCGTGCCGCCTCCAGTTGTGCTTTCAAGCTCTTCCAGTTCGGTCTGGCCTGCGGCCGTCGCGTGCGGCCCCGGCAGAACTCAAGTTCGCCGGAGTTGACCTCCTCACCTGCGATCCTTCATTTCGCAAACATCGTCGCGGTATGTACAATTCGGGTGTTCTATGGTTCAGGAAGATGTCGGTCGTTGCAGGAAAGGTTCTGTCCACTGTCAACGCCCCTTATGGGACGACCCTTTCGGCTGAGCAGCTGGCGTCGAAGATTTCCGATCCTGCCAGCGCAGTCTCTTTCGATCCTTCAGCATTTTCCTTCTTTTCCGAGGTCGACGAGAGTATTCAGATCTCGTTCCTGGACGAAATGCACGTTGATCCCATGGCCGCCTCCGATTTAGCGCGGAAGTTCTCGGCACTTGCTGGCTATCCCCTCCCTTTGGCGCGGGCGGCGTAGTTGGTCGAACACCTGGTCAGCAGATGGAGCGACCTGTTTGAATAGGCTTGCCGCATCATCGAACAAGCAAACTCCGAACTTACTATGATCGACAGTTGGACTTTTGGGGGCGGTACAGCCCTGATGCTCCAGATCGATCACCGTGAGAGTCGACGTCGACATTTTCCTCGATGATCCGCAACTTCTGCCATACCTGAATCCGAAGACACAGAGATACGCCCTTGACATCAACCCTGACGGCTATGAGTCCGATGGATAGCGGACATTGAGGATTGTTTTCGAGAACGTTGGCGAAATCGACTTTATCTGTGCCCCTAGCCTGACCGGCAATCCGGCGGTGAGAGCGGAGGTGCGCGGACGACACGTTCTGCTCGAGACCCCCGGCGAGATCATCGCCAAGAAGGTTTACTACCGCGGCGCCGCGATGCAGCCCCGCGACATGTTCGACATCGCTTGAGTCATGAAAACTTACGGCGTAGAGTACCTCGATGAGGCCTTAAAGGCCTTCCAGGATAAATGCGAGGCGGCGCTGAAAGTTGCTCGCCAGATGAACCCGCAGTTCGCGGAAATCCATCATGACGAGACTTCTGTACCGAGAGAGCTTCTCCGATACTCCGCGCGTGGCTCAGTCAATGACGGTTGCACTCCTGGAGACCATCTGCACTGGCGCAAAGACCTAGGGGACGCTACGAAGCCTTACGGCCCGGAAAGGCGTTCATAGCAATTTTGGCCTCAGCAAGCTCTTAAACAGCGGTACTGACGTCCGCTGGACCTTGGTTTCCAAGTCGCCCGGAGACAAGATTAGCTGGAACAGGAAGCGCTCTAAAAGGCCGTTTCTTTTCAGCTTCTTAGCGCCGTGGTCAGCTGACCACCACCGAAGCACCTTCGGGGCTCCGAGCTGCGACGGTATGGCATCTGCGATTCAGCCGCCAAAGTCTTCCGGCCCTTCATTTTCTACCAGGACTTCATCAGCGGGCGCACGGAGCTCAGCACTCGCTCTCATGTTAGCTGCTGCGCCTCGCAACTGTCTCGAGGCAGTCCGGTCCTCTGACCCCTTAAACGGGGAAGCAAAGTCATCAACTGCGCCATCGGAGCGGCACACGTTCCCTATCCTCGGCCGCGTCGATCTTCTCGGGGGATACGATATGCCGCGCAGCATGCTCGAAGCTCTTGCTGACTAAAACAACTACACGAGGCTTGTAAGGCATGACCGTCACCCCTGTAGATCCGCTATTGGCGCGAAAGAGTAGTTGCCAGCGCTTGTTACGCGGATCTCGCTGCAAACTCGCAGGCCTGGGCCTCGCCTCAGCCAATTCAAGCAAACCTTGGCTGTCTCAATGCCGACGAAGGCTCCATCGGGCCCTAACTCAGGAGACGACGCCAGAACGAAAGGCCTCCCGCAAAACGCTTTAATTCAACCTCTTAGCGCGATGGTCAGCTGACCACCATAAAATGGCTCCGACGTTCCATGCACCGCTCCACCAGCATTCGCACTCATCGAAGCCCTACCCAGCCTGCAAACTCCCCTGCCCGTTGGCCCTCAACAACGCCATTATCATCGGACCAAGAGAAAACTCTCCTCGTTCTGTGCGCCTTGTGAGATCCCGCAGGTAGCCGCCAGCCGAATTGATGAAATTCGCACGCTCCAAGATGCAAGCGACCGCCACGGCTGCATTTTCCGGCCCCATAGCCTCGCAGGCCTCCTGATAGGCCGACGCGCTTACTCGCAGCGTAGATCGAACGACTGCCGCCGCCGACATCAAATCGCGCCAGTTCCCAATTGCGCCGCCCGGTCCATAGTCCGATATCGTCGGGCATGCCTTCAACACCACACCAAGCGGGAACGCCTTTATCGGCTCGCTCTTCGGCCGGCGAATTTTGCTCGGCTTCGCCCCCAGCTCTTTTCCGGGGCTAGGTTCAATTTCATAAATGGATTCGGGATTTGAATTCTGTATGTGCTGCTCACAATGAGCGTCATTGGTGCTAATATTTCGGGAATTTTCCCGCATTTGCAACCGATTGACTACCTCCTGACGAAGCCTCTCCATTTCCTCGAGGACCCTCGCAACATAGGCAAGCGTCGGAACGCGCGGAATTCTGCTCACAAGCGCCACATAGATGTCCTCGAAAGCTTGCCAGTCGCCTTCGGCACCCTCTTCCATAGCGGCCGTGATAAGCTTGCGGACGTCGCGTCGGCAGATCGTCAGGTTCTCCTTGGCCTTCCTGAACGCCGCTCTGTCGGCCATTACTTGCTGCGCCATCACCGCCAACTCTTCGGACCGTGCCAGGAGCGGCGACAAGTCGAAGCCGAAGGCGCTCTCAATCTGACCATCGCTGTCCTTTCGGGCGTAGCGCTTTCCATTGGCGCTATCCTTCCGGACGATTAGACCCGCTTCCACCAGGATGGCGATGTGTCGGCGCAAAGTTGCGCCCGCCATCGCATGCGCTCGAAGTGCAAGCTGAACATTCGAGGGGAAGACGATCAGTTGTGCGTCTTGTCTCAACTCATTCTCAGGATAGAAACTCAACAGCGCATCAAGAACCGTGAGGCTATTGGACTGAATCCCGAGCAGTTCCATGGCGGCGGAAGCATCCCTGAATACTTTCCATTTGTCCGCAGTCTTGCCTTGTCTGATATCGGCCAAAGCCGCCTGGCGCCGCGCGAGCGCGAGCGTCATTGGCCGCCGCCCGAACGGCGTCGTCACACTTCCCATCTGCATCGTCTTTCACCTTTCAGCAGGCAAAAGAAATCCCCTCACCAAAACGGTGCCAAAGACTCTTGACGAAGATTCGAGGAAATGCGATTCTGTTCGTGCTAAAGAGACAGAAGGGCTTCCACGACGGCAACGTTGAGGGGGCTCTTTCTTTTGCGGGTTAGTCTCCTTGTTTCCGTTGATGCTTTGCACGGTGCGATTGATAAAGTGCCGGCAAATGCTCGAGTACGAAGGCGGCAAAGTCTGGCGTGGCTTTCCTGTCGATCGTGATCTCCAGCTTGCTCCTGCTCTGTGTCACCTGCGCAAGTCTGTCCCCGTCCGGTGTCGACATGACGTCCGGAAGCCCACGCGCGATCCGACGCGGTTTCAGGTGGCGGATTACCGCCTTGAACCGGTCTGGCGATGGCAGCGCCTGCACCTCTGCGGAGGCCGCAAATTTGATCGCATCCGACGGAGAAGCTGCCTTCTCGACCAGCTCTGCCAGTTGATGCCAGCTGGGGCGTCCAACTCCTGGAGCCGCGCCAATGGCATCGATCAGCTCGGAGGGGAGGACGTCGACAATCAGGAGCATCTTCGACAGATTGCTTTTATCGATCGACATGGCAGCGATGACGATCTCTCGTGAAAACTGCTTATTTAGTCGATGTGCGAACCGCGCCTTTTCGATAAAGGTAAGATCTTCACGCTCATTGTTTTCCTGACCCTGCGCGACGACAAGTTGCTCGTCCGTCAGGTCGCGAACAACTGCCTTTACAGGAAGACCCAGGTCTGAAACGGCGCGCAGTCGCCGGTGGCCAAAGGCAACCTGATATCGGCTGGGTTGGTCAGGATGAGGTCTAACGAGGATCGGGACCTGCTGCCCTTGCTCGCGGATTGAAGCAACGAGCCCATCGATGTCCCCTTGCATGCGATCCTGCACGAAAGAGGGCTCGATGAACGAGGCGTCCAGTTCAACCACAGCCTGGCCTTCAGCAAGACGCCGCTCAATCTCCTCCGCACGGCCAAGACGATCGTTCTGCTCGCGCAGTGCGTTGCCTATATTCGCGGTCAGCTTCGTTGACGGGTCGCGCTCTTTCCTTACGACGCCGAGAAGCGGCATGGAGCGGCTCTTTGCCGTCCGGTTGTCTGCTGATGACGTATCAGGTGCGTCTGTTGAGACTCCGAGGATGTGCTTGCGGCTCATGCCGGTCTACCCCATGCTTTTTTAACCAGGCTTTCGATCTCGTCGTTGACGGCGTTCATCGCCTCCAAAGCCCGATCATAGGTCGACCGCGTAAACTGGCTGCGCTCGACTTCAAAAAGGGTCTGGTTGGTCAGGCCGGCGTCCGAAACCGCCGTCGTCTTAAGCATCGGGAAATTCAGGACGTGCTCACCAAAGATTGACCGCAGATAGCCGACCATCTGGTTTTGCGGTCCATCGCTTGGTTCGAACCGCGTTATCAGGTAGCGCATCCAGTTGAACTTGAACTGGGCGCCGGCGTTCTCAATTTCCCGCAGCAGGTTCGATGTCATCGCCAAGAACTGGTTCATCGACATCACGTCGAGCATCTGCGGATGCACAGTGACCAGGATGGAGGTTGCCGCCGTCAATGCCGAAAGCGTGAGGTAGCCTAGCTGGGGAGGGCAGTCGATGACGACAACGTCGTAGTTGTCAGCGATGTCTTCGATGACTTGACTGATCCGACCGTAGAAGAGCGTGTCGCCTTGCTTCCGCTTCATCAGCGCACGCGGGGTGTCGTGCTCGAATTCCATCAGTTCGAGGTTACCTGGGATTAGGTGGAGATCGGGAATATAGGTTCCGCGGACGACTTGCTCGACCGGTACCTGCTCCTCATCGTACCTGATGGCGCCGTAAAGCGTTTCGTTCGGACCCACGTCCGTTTCCGGCTGACTGCCGAAGAGGGCGGAAAGGCTTGCCTGAGGATCGAGATCGATTGCTAGAATGCGGTACCCGCGCATTGCAAGGTACTGTGCGAGATGGGCGGCGGTGGTCGTCTTGCCCGACCCACCTTTGAAATTCATCACCGAAATAACCTGAAGCTGCTCGCCGTCTCGGCGATGCGGCAAGTAGCGTCGGTTGCCACGGCCGACCTGGTCCATGTGCTTGCGGATTGCGTGGATGTCTTCAATCGAGAACGTCCGCCGACCTCCCGGGCTCATACTGACGTTCAGCTCTGGCATTTCCGAAGCGGTCTGTCGCAGATACGATTCACCGACGCCCAGCAGCTTTGACGCCTCCGATGGCGCAAAGGTTCGAATGCCTTTCCCGGACGTTGGAGGAAACACCTTGAGGTGATGTGCTTGAAGTTGGCTGGAGAGGGCGTCGGCATGACGCTCCATTAGTGCGGTCAACCCTTCAAATACGGGCGCTGTTTTCGCGGCGGTCTTCGCCATCTCAAAACCCATTTCTTGCCAGTGGCGATATTTTTCGCGAAACCCGTAAAGTTTCGCCAGTGACAATAAGCGTGGATTCTGGTCGGCGAGCAAGAGCTTTTTGGTTAACGAGAAGTTAACAGAACCGCTGCGATTTTTTCGCGTACGCCGATTCATCCATATGCGTCCGTAGCTTAGCTCCGCCTTCGAAGCTGGCGGCTTGGAGCCGGAAATGCAGATCTGGATGTTTCATCCACATGTTCATTGATCTCATCTACGTCACTAAACCCCGATTCGGCAGAATCACCGAGGTGCAAAATTGCGCGTAGCCACGGCCGAGTCGTGGTGATTGATAGATGCGCAATTTTCTCAACGGAGTGGATCATGCGCATTCTCGTCGTTTCGCCAGACCTCTAAGAGCGCCATCGCGGCCTGCTGACGCAGATGCACCGTGTGCGTGCTCAGGTCTTCGGGTCCCGCCTGGGTTGGGACGTGGAGATCACGGCCGAGGAGGAACGCGACGAGTACGACAGGCTCGGGCCAATCTACATCCTGGAGATCGACGCGACTGACCGGGTTGCCGGCTGCGTCCGCCTTCTTCCTGCGATCGGACCGACCATGCTTCGGCAGACCTTCCCCCAGTTGCTGAGGGAAGGGCGTCGCGAGGTTCCTCCGGGTATGATCGAGAGCTCGCGCTTCTGCGTCGATACATATCTCGAGGCGGGTAGGGGAGGGGGCCAGCTGCACCAAGCGAGGCTCACGATGTTCGGCGGGATCATCGAATGGTGGACGGCGAGCGGCTAGGGCGTGTCGCAAATTTTCTTGGTTAACGGCATGTTGACCATCGGCTGAGAAATTCCCGTTCCAGTGTCGTGGAGCGTACCGATGATTCTGAATGCCACTGCCGAGAAGCTGAAGCGCCAGTCCAAGGACGATTTCGAGGGTCGACATTTCGAGGCGTGGCGGATCGTCCACACGGTTGCGTGGTACTTGCACTACCCGCTCAGCTACCGTGTGAGGTCTGCGGGGTCGAAGCGGTCGATGCCCATCATGATCAATACGACGAGCCTTTAAGGTACGGTGGTTATGCGGACGCCATCACACGATGGCTTCACCACTAAAGCGAAGATATGTTTCCGGTCAGGAATGAACTTTAAGGCCTTTACCCTCAGCGTCTTTTGAAATTGACAACGGCATCGCTCGTTTTTCCGTGGCCGTGGCAGCCAACATAAACCTCGTTGAAGCCAAACATGACCACAGCCGCGACCAGCCTCGCCCATGCCGATGAGCTGACCGCAGCCTTGAACCTCCACATGCGCCGGCATTACCCGGCGCGAAAACGCCCTGGGTTTTCGCGTGTCAGGCTTAAGGTTTTTGAACATTCCGTCATCGGCCTAGCTCTCAAACAATATGGCGGCATAGTTCATCGCTCCGTGCAGAACGTGGACGATAACAATCTGTTCGCCTTCAACACGGTAGAAAATCAGGTAACTGCTATGAACCCGGCGACGAATACCGTACTCTTCATATCGAGGCACCAAAGGGAAACCATTCGGAGTGTCACCTAAGCGCTCACATTTAGCGCGCAGCTCTTGAACGAACGAAAGCGCGAGACGAGGATTATCCTTCGCTATGTAGTCCGCGATCTGTTCAAGATCGCTTTCCGCTTCATCCGAAAACTCAACAATCATGCTGATTTTTCGGCCTGTTCAGCCATGGCGCGATATTTTGCTTCAAGTCTGTCAAAAACTTCGTTCGCTGGCTTCGTTCGGCAAGCGTCAGCATCGGCGAGCCCCCGCATGATTGACGCATCCAATGCAGCGAGCCGCGTTTCTCTGTCCTGAATCAATCGCACCCCTTCCCGCAGAACTTCACTTTTTGAACCATAGCGGCCCGCATCAACGAGCTGCTGGATGTAGCTTTCGAGCTGTTTACCCAGATCGGCACTGATCATGTCGATTCCTCCGTGCTGTATCAAGATAATATTCTTATCAACTATTATCAAGATGTGCCGCGTGGCTCATATCTGCTAGTTGGCCGAAATCACAATTCGGGGCCGACTAGGCCATCTTCGGCTTCCGGACCGCGTTGTGCACGGATCGTTTGGCGGTCGTGGTGTGGGCGATCGGCAACCTCAATAACCGATCTGTGACCTTGATGCCGTTCGAACATACGCCGCCCGCCGCCATCGCATCGGCAGGATGAAATTCAAGGTGACGAACTCGCCGGAATATGAGGCGGGGTTGCGGCGACGTGGCAGCTTGGCCCTGTGGCTGACACCGGAGGCGCTTGCCATGCGGCGTGCTCCACGCCGAACGACGCGTGGCGGCCAGCCTCGTTATTCCAGCCAAGATTCGTCATCGGCAAATCTCCAGTTACGGACCACCCTAGCAGGGAAAAGGCTGAAAATCCAGCACTTGGCCGGGTTCTCCGACCTTTCGGAGGTGGGCGCCCGGCTTGTAGCCGGGCGCTGTGAGCGGATTAATCGCGGGGTACCCATTCGATGATCGCCTGCAGGGAGGCATCGTCCTGGCCGGGAACCGGCCGAGATTGGCGTTGTAGCGAAGCTTGCGGATCGAGAGGGTGTAGTACGGCTTGCCGTCCTGGTTCTCTTTCTTCCAGATGCCGCCGACCTCGATGTCATGGCCGCGCGCTGACTTGGCGTAGACGCGGTGCGTCGGTAGACAATCTTGGTCTTTGTCGGATGCATCTGAAGTCCGCACGCTGCCAGCCGAGAACTCAGCTCCACCTTGAGGGCTTCGGCTTGTTGCTCGCTCTGGCAGTGAACAAGACCATCGTCGGCATATCGACACCATGGAAGGTCGGGATGCGTCCGCGTCATCCAGAGATCAAATGCATAGTGCAGAAAGAGATTCGACAAGATCGGGCTAACCACGCCCCCCTGTGGGGTACCGCGTGACCGCTCGATGACTTCTCCGTTCTTTTCCATACGCGCAGTCAGCCATCCGCCCCAGTCTCCTGCATCGGTACTCTCGCCTTGCGGTTTGCGCCGCTTGAGCTTCTCCCTTGGCACCAGGAGCCTGGTTCCTGCAGTTCCGCGTGAAAGCCTATGCCCAACTCACGCCCCCTCTACGCCGGTCGCCGCCCGCCCGGTCATCAGGCATCTGGCGGACTTGTCCCAGGATGACGAAACGGTCCTGGTTTCGACGACACTTACGTTCATAACGACGCGTCCTCGGAGGGTTCACTTTCGTTCGTCTTTTGGACATGCACCTGCTCGGATCTCGTCCGAACGTTTCATCCGACGCTCACCACCACGGCTCTTTACCGCAGCAGCTCGGACTGGTTTGAGACCCGCTCCTGAAAGCCGATCCCGGAGGGCCGTCCCCCATCATTCACGCAGCTTTACGCCACGGTCTTAGTTCATGTTGAACACCTTCCGTGCTCTGCAGCACACTTTCATCGATGAAGATCAGCTTCTCCGGATCGAGATCGAGCTGACCATCAAACCAGACGCGCCGGCTCTTCAGGACATCCGGCCGGTCTTGCTCCAGTGCGTGTGCGGTCTTTTTTTAAAGGTCCATCCTCGGCCTCGAAGCCAGGCGCCAAGTGCGCTACGGCTGATCTTCACCTGCCGTTCGACGGACAAGCGCTGGACCATTCCATCGAGCGTCACGTCCTTCCGCTCTTCGATCAGGGCGACAACAAATTCCTCGTGTGCGTCTACCGCCGATGGCCGCCTCCAGCCCTGCGGCCGAGGGGTCAGCTCGCCCTCTTTCGCTCTCGCGATCCAGCGGATCGCTGTCGAGATCCCAACGCCGAACCGGGCTGCAGCCTGTCGAGCTGACATGCCCGCTGCAGACGCTTTCAAAACCGGTATTCGAAGATCGTCGCTCAGTGCCTGGCCCATCATCCACCTCTTCGCTGTGGATGTTGAATCAGCTTCGGCCTGCGTCGTCACTTCACAATCGATTCATCGATCGCAGCACGTGCTCTAGCTGATTGCGTGGGTCGCCGGCAGATACCGCAGCATCGCCTCCACCAGTCCTGCCTTCACCATCGCAAGGCCAATGTCGATGTACCAGGTCAAACCCATCGGTTGGAACAATAAAAAGCAGAGAATAATGTCAAGTATCTTTTTTATTTCCAGGGAAGGCATTATTATCGCGCCACGAAATAACGCAATATTCTTAAATATATCTCTGTTCCTCTTGCCTTAACTAATACTCCTAGTAGAGCTTCGTCTTACGTTATTCGCTGCCCAGCGCATGCCGGCCCCGCCCTTCCATCGCTCAGAGAGTGACGTGCTACATGTCCGAACAAACCTTGCCGACGCTGCCGATGTGGCGCGTCGATCACATCGAGCCCTCGCCGGAGATGTTGGCGCTACGCGCCAACGGTCCGATCCACCGCGTGCGCTTCCCGTCCGGGCATGCAGGCTGGTGGGTGACAGGCTACGACGAGGCCAAGGCGGTACTGTCCGTCTCGGCGTTCCGGCCCGCGGGAATACCGCCGGAGGAATTCACCCCGGATTCGATTCTCGGTTCGCCGGGGTGGCTGGTCTCGCACGAGGGGAGCGAGCATGCCAGGCTACGCACGATCATGGCGCCGGCCTTCAGCAGCCGCAGGGTGAAGCTGCTCGAGCAGCAGGTAGAGGCTCTCGCCGCGCAGCTGTTCGAGGAGCTGGCGGCCCAGCCGGCATGTGCTTGAAAATCTCGTCGGTGATCTTGCGGTATTCCGCGCGGGCTGTCCGCTTCGAGGATTACCATGCTTGGCTCGAACGAGCTCGATGCACACACATGACCCGTTGCAAATAGTCTGATCGGAAAAACATCATGCCACAATGCGCCACTCCGGCAGGCTGCAGCGAGACATTGATCCTGCGGGCCGTCACCCCGGTGCGGCGCGTGCTAAAAACATTCTGGAGGCTCGTGATGCACTGACAGTCTAGGTAGAGCACCCGTCGCGGACAAGTGCGAAGGTCGTTGCACGCCCACTTGCGAGAGCTCGCCAGCACAGGTCGCCCGCTGCTGAACAACTTGTGGCCGTGCTGGTGGACGCCAGCACCGCCGTTCGGCGGCCAGGTCTTCGGACTATTCGGCGAGTGACAGGCTGGAAGTGGGAGCAGCCCTGCAATGGGCGGTTGTGCTTGAACAACCCGACCCTGCCGGAAAAGCACTGGTGGCCGCCTAATCCTCAGAACCAACACCACCTGACGGGGCACGATCGGTACCTGCACAATCGTGTTTATCGTTGCCCCGGCAAGCTCGTCGTCATGAAGTCAATGAAGGTGCGGACTTTGGCGGAAAGATGTTTCCGGGTCGGATACACAGCAAATAACGTAATGGAAAACGCGATCGAGTTTGGAAGCACCGTCTCCAATCGACCTGCCGCGATGTCCTGCTCGGTCATCCATTTCGGCAGGTAGACAAGGCCCATACCCCGCAGAGCTGCCAACTGGAGAATGGTCTCGTTGTCGCTCGACATCACGGTGCGAAAAGTGATTTTGGACTGCCGATTTGCGCCTTTCAGCTCCATGATATCGCTGAGGTTGGCCCCGCTGAAACGAAGCAGCGCGTGACCGTTGAGATCCGCCAGGCCTTTGGGTCGACCTGCTCGTTCCAAATATTCCGGCGATGCCATGAGGTGGAATTCTATATCGGCCAGCGGACGGGCGACGAGGCCCAGATCGAGCCGGTCGGGCGACGTTGCCCGCCGTAGGGCAAGATCGAAACCTTCGTCCACCAGATTCACCATGCGGCCGCTTAGATCCACGTCTAGGCAGACGTCGGGATAGCGCCGGTTATACTCGGCCAGACGGCTCACGAAGCCGTTGCTGGCCGCGCAAACCGGTGCACTCAGTTTCAGGGTGCCGCGGGGCGCCATCGTAACGTTGCCGATGGCTGCTTCCACCTCGTCAAGCCCTTCGAGCAACTGCTTGGCCTGGTTGAAATAAAGCCATCCGGTTTCCGTCAGGCTGACGTGGCGGCTGGTCCGGTTGAGCAGCCGGGTGCCCAGCCTGTTCTCAAGCCGCATCACATGTTTGCTCGCCATTGCCGGCGAAATGCCGATGCGGTCGGCGGCAGCAGTGAAGCTCTTCAGTTCTGACACGGTGCAGAACAGCCGCAGGCTCATCATTGTATCCATGGATCATCAACATTCGAGAAATGGTTCTTCAATGTCGAATGCATTGATTAATAAATGAGAAAAGTCAAACTGCTCTCCAGGTGCCGTCGCGACTCGCTTTTCCAGCGGGGCGTGCCCGTCGCGGCAAACTTGCGAAGGACAGACCCGTTGACAGATTCTCGACTCTCCGGACCTACTTCATCGGCCATGGCGGCGGCCCGGGGAGTTCCGCCGCAATTTCGACGTGCTCGAGAAGTCGCTGCTCGACATGCGCGCCTATCTCGGCGGCACGCCAAAAAAGGGCGAAGCAGGTGGCCGGCGATCTGTTCTGGAGAACAAAGCGCCTCCAGCTGCTCGGCGACCAGGTCGCGGTAATCGCGGGTGCCGCACCAGCGCGTGAGCACGAGATCACTAAAGAGGAACAAGATGATCGATTTGTGGCTTCCGAAAAGCCCGCATGGCTATGGGCTTTGCGGCCAAGATCCGCGATACTCCAGCACTACACGAACCCTGTCAGCTATCTTTGTCGGTGGTGGTTCGCTTATTATTGGATGTGCGCAGACCGCAAAGGAAATGGGCTGCTCCATACCCGCCGTTCTACCTACAGATGATGTATTTCGTGCCTGGGCTACTAATTTAGGCATCCGGTGCTTCGATAACGTCGAGCAGACCTATGAATTTCTACACGACGTGAATGTCGATTTGATATTTTCCGTTGTCAATCCCTTTATCTTGCCAGCTCATTTATTGGAGCGAGCACGTGTCGGTGCGTTTAATTATCACGACAGCCCACTGCCGCGCCACGCAGGGACCCACGCGACAAGCTGGGCTATTCTGGCGCAAGAGAGCCAATACGCCATTTCGTGGCATCACATCAATTCTGGTATCGACACGGGCAACGTAGTTGTGCAGTGCCCGCTGTCCGTTGCATCAACCGACACGGCAATGACTCTCAACCTCAAATGCTATGATGCCGCGATAGAAGGGTTTCGCGCGCTTTTAGCGATGATAATAGCGGGTGCCGATCTCCAGGGCAGCCCGCAGACAGTACCGGTCATCATGCCAGTCGGACGTGATGGTGCGCTTCCGCTGTCCTATTCGCAGCAGCGTCTCTGGTTCTTGGCACAGTTGGACGAAGACAGCACGAACTATAACATTCCCCTGGG
>Ga0315915_1005340_pt1 | contig 16040 bp, 14 predicted proteins | sample MpolbnodulesMG_FD_207738 | JGI IMG/M metagenome (GOLD analysis project Ga0315915, IMG submission 207738) | Medicago polymorpha root nodule microbial communities from Los Angeles, California, United States - branched nodules | ecosystem: Host-associated > Plants > Roots > Nodule | place: USA... | reverse complement strand
ATATATATATATATATATATATATATATATATATATATATATTCATTAAAATGTTGATTCCAATACCTGTAACTACAATGACAAGTAAAACTGCAAAAGCAATGCTTCCTCCATCCAACCATCCATTTTCCCAACCCTGGCCATTTCAAATAAAGATAAAGGTAAATCTTCAAGGAAGGAAATAAACTTAAATAGAATGAAAGAATAATTGCAATGAAACCAAGCACTGCCAAGACAGAAAGAAGGCAAAGATTCCAAAATAAAAGAAGTAATATATACAAATAACAAAATTAAAAAATACAGTGAATATCTATTGTGAACAAAATACAATCAGTTCACTTTTTCGTGTTATGTATATGCAGTTCACCTTTTCATATACTCCAAGTACTAATGATACTACAGCTGCTATAATCAATATAATAAGGGTCAGATCCTGCCAAGCTTCCCATAGAAACCTCTGTAAAACAACTGTAAAGAATTAGTACCAGCACAGGAATTAACTCAACAATGTTAACTTTTTCAAAAGAAAAAAAATTAAAAATATCACATACCCAAAGACTTCTACCCTTTTTCCGAGGATATGTATTAGTTCCAAATGCATTTTTCCTCTTTGATAGATCATCATCATCTCCACTAATCCCTTTATTCAAATCTGACTTTAGAAAACCTGATAAGCCTTTAACCTGAATAAGACATCACTACATTATATTATCAGAAAACCAGACGGCTTCAACAAAATACGACACAAAATTACGTTGAAGTAGACCTACCCCTCCATATTGTTGTAAAGTTGAAATGTTTTGATTCTTGGACATTGAAACAAGTTGTTCGAGTCCAACTTCATAGTCACCACCTGGAGTTATTGTGGATGCCACTGATGTACCTGTTACTGCAATTCAAATATTAATTTAATGTTATAAGCAATTTGAAAAGCTCAAAATAACTAAGCTTTAACCGAAACTAATTATATAAATTTAGATTTATTCGTAAAACAATGAACCAAAAAAAGTAAAGGAACAAATCGTTCTTAGCATAAACAGAAACTATTTAAGGGTTACAACCAAGATTCAATTTGATAGACTTAATAGTATAGAGCAAATACCAGGTAGGACCTAAAAGCAAGTCATATTACATTAATTCTATAATGGTGATTGCTGGATGACGTTCACTAGTTAACATATATATCCAGTTATGTGGGCAAGTCCATATAGAGCAAAAAGCTTGACTCTAGCTTTAAATTGACCGCCCATTGGTGGATGGTGGAAATTGTCCCCCGGATTAGTCGATCTTTGGACCAGATACCGAGTTTTTTTTAAAGAAAACATATATATCCACTTATCCAGTGCTAGTATCTAGATTCTAGACCACATATCTACCTACGAATGACAAATATATACAATTGAACATTTTATAATGATAAAGAAAGCTAAATAATTTCCTAACAACTAGTTATGCAAATACCGCCTGGTACTAGTGCTAGTTTCCAATGTGGTAAGTTTAAGAAAAATGGAAATAAAGTGAATGCAGGTGGTGAAAAAGAGAGAGATTGTAAAAAGTTATACCTAGTTCGCGTTCACCGGCCATTCTGAAAAGCAAAGCAGCCTAATAGAAGAATTGATGATGGATTAGAAAATAAGATTAGCAATAAAGAATTAAAGAATTTGCGGCAATAATTCATCATGATATGTAATAATTAATTAAGCATTACTCTGATGACTTGTGCATGAGCTCTAATCATGCTTTTCTTTTGTTCTTTCTCCTCTTCCTTTTTCAAGTCGAGAGTATATCTAAAACGCCTCGACGCATTGAGAACAAATGCTGCTTGCTGCAAAATCAATCAGATTGAAAAATGAATGAATGAATGAAACAAGCACACATTGAAATGGAAATGGAAATGCAAATGGAGAAGAATTATTAATTAATAATAGAAAAATGCATGCATACTCGCCAACGCTTGAGGGTCTCGGGAGGAGCATTTTTAGTCTGTGTAATATCAAAAGGATCGTCAGGATCAACGAGGAGGTCATCGTCATCGTCGTTGGCAGCGGGGCCATGAGGGTGAGTGCTGCTGGCAATGGTGACGGTGAGGAGACCATTGGAGGATGAGGATGAACCATGAGATGTGGAACCTGTAGTAGTCTTCATGTTTTGCATGCTATTGCTCATCTTCCTCTTCTTCTTATTCGCATGCAAATTTCTTAAATTCTAGTTAGTAATTAATCAATCGGAATCATCACAACTCCCTCCCATTCTCAATGCCTATTGTTGGCAAATACTATTATTAATTAATTAACTGCTAAGATGGAATGTTAATACATTCTCTTTCTTTCTCCTAAAATAGATAGCTATCCCAAACAAAACAACACCATCTATCTATCTACATTTTATTTATCGAATGAAATCTATGCATAATCATCTGCCTAATAACTAGGCACGCGCTAGCGGTGCGCGCACTCTCATTTATCCTCCTCCTTTATACTTTCATTTTGTTTCTCCTACCATTTACTTGTATTACTTTTTTTCAACATTAATATTTAGACACCACTTATTTTTCTGCACTCATTAAACACCATAATATCGTCAATCTATTACACATATCATATCATTATCCTTTTTCTCTTTATCTCAATGTGTATACACCCCATTGAGGTGTACTCAAAAGATTTTCCTTTTTTTTTCCGTGTCTTATGTGTATTATATATTTGTAGTTTTTTTGATATAATGTATATTTGTAAAATTATACTGAACAAAAATCATATATTACCCTTCTAAAACTCACACACAACTACGAGATCTCAAGTTCGAATTTTGATAAAGACGGTCAATCTGTTCAACCTCACAATTTTGGGTATATGACAAATTGAACTAGATTTTACGGACTATATTTTGCTTTTAGTCTTTCTAAATTTTTTTTTTTTATTGTCTTTACAAATGTATAACTTTTTACTTTTACTCCTAGATGTTTCAATTTAGTCGTTGAAAAACCATTTCATATTAAAATTTGTGTCTCAATAATATTCATTTTAGTTCTTATTTTAGGGATTAAAATTAAATATCTTACATCCATATAGGATAATTAGAATAGTTTAGAAATTGCTTTTATGACGGTAATTGATTAATATGTCTAGTTTCTAATTAACTTTGTCAAAAGACAAGAATCCTAGACTATAAACATCTTAAACCCCGACACATTAGTCACCTTGAAATTCCAAAACTCGGCCAATTTCAAATTTGTCTCCTCATATGAAACAAATATTACGTGGAGCATTACACCAGTGTTTCGTTTTGATCATAGTTATTATTCGATCAATAAATTCGTGTTTCAAATTTGTTTATGTTATTTTTCATACAAAACAACGTTTTACTGGGATACATTTCTATTATGTGTGTTTTCTTAGGAGTGTTTGTTTCAAGTTTACCAAATTTATTCTTAAGAATAAAAATATTTTTGTAGTATAAAGATGATAATTTTATTCTAATGTATTTAGAAAAAAGATGTTTGATTAACATTATAGTATTGTCATAAACCAGAAAAATAGGGATTATAATAGGTAGTTATACACGCATTTATTTCCATCTTCATGGAAATTTATTCTCACCCTATTCTTTAGGAAATATTTTCTATTCCCAGTAACATTTTATCGTAGGGAATAAAATTTAGATTTTATGCTAGGGAATACAATTTAGTAAACTTGTAATAAAAATGAATATGATCATGAATATTTCTATAATTTTATTTCTAGAAATCTACAAATATAATTTGAAACAAACGCACTTGAAAAGTTAAAATCTATGGAGACAACATATTAAACTACATGTTTTGATGATCCGTGGTGTTGTGTCATCTTTGTGATGTAAGTTTGCATAATATGATGAGTAAAATACATGTTCCTCTCTCTTGAATAATTGTGATATTACACGTTTCTCTCCTCTTTTTTCTTTTTTTTTACAAAATATTCATTCATGCAAACAAACTCACATCATCCATGTTAACAACATAAAATGACAAAATACATGTGCCTACAAATATGACTATATTCAAATCTCTGAAATACATGTTTTCAGATCGGCAATGTTGATGACGTCAAAGTCATTGATTAGATCTGCATCTGATCAAAGATAATCTTTCAACCTGAATCAAATAAACACCGCACTAAGATTAAAAATAAAAAAACACATCGCACAAAAACGGAAAATCAAAACAAAAGTCGTGCAAAGATGACGACATCACAAAAACAAATGATAGAAGAATAAAAATATGTGAAAATCACTTATTCAATTAGAAAAGAATAAAAAACAATTCGAATGAGTGATTTTGAGTCAAAATTGACTCTAAACCACCCATCTTCAGTAGACAATAAGAAGAAAGGGGCGACGACTAGAATTTGGAAAGTAGTCATCTCCTCTTGTTTTAAAAAACACACTTAATAATTTGATATATTTAAACCATTTTAAAATTGAGCATTGCTATATTTCGCAAGAGGAAACCTCTAGAGTATCACAAATACAAGCTTAGCCAAAGAAAATGAAGTACCTAACGGAATACACAGCGGAATGGCGTAAAACACGAAAGCCAAAACCATTAAAATGTGCCAACTATCTCGTGAACTCATTTGATATGCATTCCTTCGTTACACATGCCATTATTGTTTAAAAGTTTCAATTAAATTTTGTAGTCAGTCTCCATTAGACACCAAGTTTATTACTATAATACCATTTTCCTTGCACATGTCTTCATCTTTCATTCGTTTGTTTACATCACCATAATTGCCATTGTTGAGATTAGAAATTTCAAAACTTTTGCCATCAATTGTTGTCAATAGACGAGGCGGGAACTGTGAAAGAGGATTCAGTGAAGAAAGACATGTGTTTCCCAATTTCAATGACTGTCCAAGTAATTTGAAGAGAATACATGCCACAGTTTGCAATTGCCTTCGATTTTAGTAGGTTGTGTGATGAATGATGATGATTTCTTTTTTTGATATTAGTTTATCACACTATCTACTTCTCGCGCGTCTTATCTTTTTTACAAAAATGCCCATGAGATATTCGGATTCTATAATCTAAAATGAGATTTCCCCATGTTTTGGTGAAAAAATGAGTTTTTTCACTAATTCGAATTCTATAATCCGAACACCCGAAAAAATTGGGTGCGTTCAATTATTAGGACAACAATTGAATGTGATTGGTAACAAAGAAGTCAATAGCTTAAAACACTTGGTAATAATTATTTTTAGGACAACAATTGAATGTGATTGGTAACAATGAAGCTAGTAATTGATTACTTAATTAATTAATTAAAAGACATACTCCTTGTTAATTTTTTTTTTTTTTTTTTTTGAAGAAGCTATATTAGCCTACCTAAATTGGCACTGGAGATAATCGAACCTGAAATCTTGAGGAGGAGCACACTCCTATGTCTCAAAGCCAATACCACTAGGCCAACCCACTCCTTGTTAATATGTTGATGATGATGATAAGTTAATTTGTGGCGTCTCTTACCCCGAATCAACCTGGAGTTGGAAGGATTCATGTGTGAGAATTATTCGAAGATTAGGATGCAAAAGTTACCACCATGCATAATGATTGTCGATTATTGTAATGAGCAAATGGTCCCTTTAGCCCCGGACTCTACACCTCGCTGTCACATAGGTCCCTGACTCAGGATTAAATACAAAAAGTCTATGACTCTACACTTCCGTTATCACTTCAGTCCCTAACGTTAAATAATTATGTTAAATGTGTCACAAGGACTAGAATGAAGGTAGAAAATTGCCACTTTAGTCCCTGAATCAAAAATCAATATCCCCAACTTGAATCTAAAATCTCTAAATCCCTAAATATCATCCCTAAATCCCTTAAATTGAAAATCTCAAATCCATAATTTATTATCTTATTTGACAATATTAATATAACATTTTGTTGTTTTTTTCTTTCAAAATATAGTGTTTTTTTATTTAAAATTAAAAAATAGAGATTAATAATATCAACATAATTTTTTGTGTTACTCAATTTGTTGTTTAATACTGTGGACAAAGTTTTACCGTTAAGCATAAAAAAATACATAAAACTTTCAATACAATTTATAGAACATACAATATTCAATACATCTAAAGAAAAAAAAGTCTACAATGTATAGAAAAAAGTCAATTTTATTTTGACAAGAGAAAAAAGTCACATATTAGGGTATATTTTTTTTAGGGATTTAGGGATGACAATTTGAGGTTCAAATTGGAGATATTGATTTTTGGTTCAGGGACTAAAGTGACCATTTTCTACTTTCACTTTAGTCCATGTGACACACTTAACAGAATTATTTAATGTCAGGGACTAAAGTGATAACGGAGGTGCAGAGTCAGGGACTAAAGTGACCATTTGCTCTCATTGTAATATATATGATGTGCAATTAAACTACAAATATCTCCCTGATGCAGCCATGGGTTCATGAAATCTCCATGACCTATTCTTTATACAACATACATCAATGATTCAGAAGAGTGTTTTTCTAGTTGAATTAGCATATTTTATAAGTTTTCAGTGAATGCAGCCATTAAATGATGTGGCAAGTCAACATGCTGATATGCAGTGTCATACTACTTTTATTCTGTAATATAAGTTTTCTTAGATGAGTTGTGTCATTTGAATTTGAGGATTTAGTGATTTTTCCTTAGTTTTTATTCAATCTAATTATTTTTCACATAGTTTTAAAAAAGTTGCCGATATCCGGTTAATATATTTAGTGATGTCAAGATAGTTTTATAAAAGTGAGAGCGAATGAAAACTTGTTATACCGTATATTTAATACGAGGGGTGGCTATCGCCCGTGGGTCTGTCCCTGCAACAAACCCCGAGTCGACTAGGCAGAAGATGAATCCATAATGCACAACAATGTAACAGAAGATGAATCCATAATGCGCAAGAATGTAACAATGGTGTAAGTTATTTGAAGGAGAAGCATGGGGACTTTGACAACTGCATATTCTTTCCTTTATGGTGAAATTAGGGAGACAAAAAGCATGCAATTTTTACCTTCTATGCATTGCTATAAATAAGTCCATATCCATAAAAGGATAATAGGTACACAAAGTCTCAAACTTAAATCAACAACAACAACAACACCAACCAAATCTTTTTCCACTAGGTGGGGTATGCTACATGGATCAAATGACATCATAATATTTTGTAAGAGACTGATTTCACAGATAGTCCACTTAATTATAGATATCATTTAATGGTTTTGCCTATATTTTCGTTGGTCTGCCTTTCTCTTTAGAATGTTTCTAATTTAACATCTAAAAGTGGAAGACCGGAAACTTAAACAAGAAAGAATGGGATATACATATACCGGCTAGTAAAGGCCCAACATCCTTAGTTCTGTCACATGGCTGGGGTCGAGTTCAGGCACATCCTTTGCATGTTCTCGATCTTCTACCACATACTCCTGACGTCAAAAAAGTAAACAGCAGGGTGAAGAGTTGAATACCTTAAATTTTTATAAAAAAAGGAATATAGTCCTTATATGACTCAGAATCAATTATAATCCTTAAATGATACAAGAATGGGTAGTTAAATGATTGTTTTCCCGAAATTGCATATCTTATGACCAAAGACGTGTTTTGCAGCAAGTACATCTTATGACCAAAGACGTGTTTTGCAGCAAGTATATTACTAGTTTTGAGCAACATATTTGAAAGCATTTATTACTATTACATAGCAGACCTTTGTCAATTCTTGTTTGGCAAGAACATGGTAGTGGCGTTCATTGATTCTTTGCCCACATATTATTGCTATAAAGAAGCCATAGAGCAAACCCACCAAAATAATGGCGAGAACTGCAAAACAAAGCAAAATTATCAAGTTTCCATTGAATGTAATAAGTTGGTAGGTTAAGATAGCAAGCTAGTCAGTTGTTACACATCTTAAGTGTTGAATTTACTATCTAACTGAGAAAAAATAACATCCTAGCGAGAAAAAGTCACAAATGAGTGGAAATGCTGCAAACATTGGTCATGAATTTGACAGTGGTGAATAAATGGGAATACCAGCCATTGTGTAAAATCCGTATGGATGTTCTTCATAACCAAACATTTCTCTAAGTTCATCTCCATAGAATTTATAAATAAGCACTCCCAAGAAAGCAACAACCTGTGCAATTAGAAAAGGAAAAGAAATTAAAAGACATTCTCTGAAATGATACAATCTATTTGGTTATATAGAGTACATACGAGTTGAACAATGATGAAAATGAATGCATGATCTCTGGCAACAAGAAACTGAAATTTCAATCTCAACCACCATCGATCTTTAGGGACATTTGGTCGTATTATGAAGACAGCTCTGCATTCAGTACAGTGAGAAAAAGCAAAGCCCTCCTTGGTAGACCTCCAGTTATCGAGACATGATCTGTGGACATACTTTTGGGTACCTTTGCAATGGCAGGGGGCAATTAAGTCTTCTCCTCCAAGATCAAGGCAAATCCGGCATTGTGGGTGATCAGCATCTACAACAAGACGAGAAGACTCATTGTCGTCGTCATTGGTGGCAGGAATAGGAATAATTTCACAGAGGTGATTCAAAATGGGTTGGGTTTCTGAAGAAGAAGAAGAAGAAGAATCTTGGTAGTCAGTGTTTGAAGCTAATTGCATTTCGGGAAATGTATAATAATATTGACAGAGAAGAAGATCATTTCCTGCGAAAGAAAAGAAATGAATCAAACTATCTTAGCTTAGCTGCCAAACCCCCAAACAAGAGATAATCTATGCAATTTGTTTTGTTTGTTACCTTACCCTTGCCCTAGATGATGAGAGAAGAACGAGGATTGATTGATTGATTGATTTCAGGAGAATGAATCTAGGGTTCGTTCGTAGACGAGAGCGTCGACCGATAGACAAACAAAAATATTCTCAATTGGACGACGGATGGACGGACGGACGGACCCACTTACCAATTTTCAATCTAATAATAGAGGGACGGACGTTGTTGGATCTCTCCAGTCCACCACACACACTCCGTCTCGGGTAACTAGGATAATACACAAAACTTATAACATTTCATTAATCATATATTTATTGTTATTCAATACAATTTCATATTTTAACTTAAACGGACCTTTTATTTCTTAAGATATCAAACCCATATTTGAAGTCAAATTAAATGGTTAATTGAGCATTTTAACCTATAATTAAATTGTTGAGTTGAGATTGAAACAATCAATGTGAGAACGAATTTATTTTATTACTTCAATGCATTTTTAGTACACTTGCTAAAAGTATATCAATAGAGCTTCACCAACATATACCTCAAAAATTATAATAAATCATTCAGTTTTAGCCACAAAAAAATAATAATAATACATGTATCATCCCTTATGCATACTTCTGTTACAACTCTATTAGTTTGTTTGGAAAAAGAAACATCAATACTGCACTTGAATCTTCATGTAGTTGGTTTTGTCCACTTCACATTACTTACTTGCTTTGGGAGGGACGTGTTGCGCATCAAACAGGCAACTAGCCATTCACAAAGCATGGTTTTTGCTCGGTTTACTACATAGGTTTGAGTATCAACCACCTCATTCCAAACTTTATTGTTTCTTTGTTTTCAAATGCTCCAAAGCACGCAACAAAACAAAGTCGCATATTCCATTGACAACACCTTAAAATTAATATCTATGTTGTTCGTCCCCTGATGGTTTAGATTGGAATATAAAATTGATGTTGATACTGACAGTATAGTCCAAACATTTAAGTAACTTGGACATTGAAAAAATAAGTAAAAATTATCTTCATTCTCTTCTTTACACAAAACACAGTTTGCAAGACATGTAACTCCTTTAGCTTCTAGGCATATATGAGTCAATAGACAGTTTCTACAAACTTGCCACATAAATTTGTTGTCAATGGATTTAAGAAAAGCACTCATGCGTGATTTTCAATAATCATAGTTTGTGCCATTCAACAGAGGGGGTCTGTTTACAAATCCACCTTCCTTGTCCATAGTGCTAGAATAAACAGAAATAAAAACAAAAAAATAAATGACACGAAAGTAAAGAACACAGTGAGTTTGTTGACCCAGTTCGGTGACAAACACACCTACTCTGGGCGCTACCAAGCCAGGAAGGAAATCCACTAGTGTAGTCTTTATTCTATAGCTCTCAGCAAACTCCTCGTTTACAGTAAAGACCTAGGACCTACCCGTCTAGACTTCAACCTAGGAACTCCTAGATCTGAGATCCCATCTCACTATCCTAATGGTCAGTCATAGCCCCTGTGACCTATCAGACCTGAACACAAACATAAAGTTGAAGTTACCTTCAAAAACAAACAACTAACACCTTGTTTCACAACTTCGATGTAGTACACAAGAGTATCAAACTCACACACAGTCCTAAACAAGTATCACAAACGATACAAGAAAGGCTCACAAAAAGGTTCTAAACTTGCATCACAAACGATACAAGAGGAGAGCACATGTAAACTCAAAACCCTAAAAATCTAAATTTTTTAGTATGACGACTTGAATGATCAATTAGGTCTTGAAGTCCTGTTTATATACTCAAGCAGCTTGGGCCAAATACTTAGTTGGGCTTCAGAACAAAGCAGATCGGTTCAACTAATCTGCAAAACAAAAATCAGAAATAAATTTGGAAAGTCCTAAAATGTCGGAACATCTTTAGGATCGTTCCAACCAATAACAAATATTTCCTAAAATATAAATACTACTTTAGAAATATTCCACAGTTGATTCTGTAAAGATATGCGCGTTGCTTGGTCAATAAGATAAGGAAATATTGTTTCCTTAAACAATAAAGGGAGTGCGTACAAATAGGCATGAACCCAGGCACACTGAACCGTGCCAGGATGTTGGAACATCGTATCCAACATCTTACAGAGATGTCTAACCACATGTTGGAACATTGGTTCTAACTTACACAACAAGGTATTTGTTTTAGTAACAATGCAGCCAATACAAATACCCAACAATTTCCCCCTTTGGCAAATTTTTGGCTAAAACAAATTACGGCCAAATGCAAAGAATAAAGAGAAATACCATTTCTCCAAGTAGCATGAACATATACCTGTGAAGAAACAGCTAGTACACACAATCCAAAGAGATACTTTAGATACGCTTTCTCAAGTCATCACGAACACATATTCAAGAAGAAGTAGCAAGCAATATCACTAAAGAGATGTCAGAAGTGTGCATACAAGAATACCTCACATAGTCTTCAATTACAGCTTCAGCTGTAGAGGTATTACACTTATCAGAGACATGTAGCAGCGGATCAGATAAATAACATAGTCTCACAAGAGCATAGGAAAAATAAATTCCTACGCTACAACGAGGAAACATAAGTTCTCATACATTGGATGTTCCACCATCCTTCATCACATAGAGCACAAGAAAAATAAATTCCTATGCTACAATTAGGGAAAATGAATTCCGACATAAGAATAGGATGTTTCAACATCCTTCATAACATCAGACAGGAGAACCTGCCACACATAGAGGCAAGCAAAAAATAAATTTCCCAAACCTACAAAGTACTATCACCAACCAACCATAGAAGCACATGAAAAATAAATTATCATACTTACATGTGACAGACATGGATGTCAACAGAGTACTCATATAGAAGCAAGAGAAAAATAAATTCTCATACTTACAAGTGACAGACATGAATGTCATTAGAGTAATGTCACTAACCACATATAGAAGCAAGAAAAAAATAAATTCTCATACTTACAAGTGACAGACATGGATGTCAACAGAGTAATGTCACTAACCACATATAGAAGCAAGAAAAAAATAAATTCTCATACTTACAAGTGACAGACATGGATGTCTAAACATCTGACTCAACATCCTATCAACCAGCTTGGACTAGCACAAGCACTCATAGAAGAATCACTCCCCTTGAATATAAGAACCTATGAGTGACTACTTACAGGAATATTCTATTACTCCCCCTAAATACATGCATATAAAAAGATACAAACTTCTAATGCATAGATAAAAGAATAACATCAGGTTTTGGGCATAAAGTCTTTCAGGAAATATTCACCAACTAGCAGACCTATCAAAGTCACATAGAGCACCTAGACTTTTATAAAAGTCATACACATAGACTTGTTCCAACATATTATAGCACATCAGTAGGAAACATGTACAACAAAAATACTGAGAAAAATAAGTTCTCAGAGCAGCATCAAGATGTTGCAGCATTTATGCCAACATCTGCACAAGCCTTCTCAGACATGTTCCAACATTCTAGAGAACATCAGCAGGGAACATGTACATTTTAAAATTATTGAGAACAGATTCTCAGATCATCATTCAGAACAACAAGATGTTGCAACAAGAGTGCCAACATCTACACATAACCTGAAATAGTTGCAAAATAAATGCAACAACAAAAAATAGCAGGCAACAGACATAACACAGAAATAGGTGCAGTAAGCACATAGACAAATAGCTGCACAATACAAAATACAGGCAGATATATTATTTTTCTCCCCCTTTTTAGCCACAAAATATGCCAACAGAAAAACCTTCAGGAGTACTTCAATGCATGTATACCCCACAATTCAAAGACGTGCAAAATAGGAGAAAGTTGACAGCACGTCTCACAACACAGATGATCAAGCCTCCTCATGCAAGCAAATTCCCAACTTCCCTCTTAGATTTTTAAACTATTTAGCATCTAAGGCCTTGGTGAAAATGTCTTCTAGTTGCTCCTCTGTGTCAACATGTTCAAGTGTCACAACCTTTTCTTCAACAAGAACTCTGATGAAATGATGTCAAATGTCAATGTGCTTTGTTCTTCTATGTTGAATAGGGTTTTTGGAAATATTGATAGCATTTAGGTTGTCACAGTATAAGGTTAGAATATCTTGTTCAACATTATACTCCTTCAGCATCTGCTTCATCCATACAAGTTGAGAACAGCTACTTCCAGCTGCTATGTATTCAGCTTCAGCAGTAGATAGGGACACACAATTTTGTTTCTTACTAAACCAGGAAATTAGATTGTTTCCTAGAAAGAAACATCCTCCAAATGTACTTTTTCTGTCATCAGCACTTCCTACCCAGTCAGCATATCAGAGTAGCCTATCAGCTTAGAGTTTTCACTAGATGAGTCTAAGATCCCATAGCCATTGGTACTATTGATGTACTTCAGTATCCTCTTCACTTGAGTAAGATGACTCATCTTTGGTTCAACTTGATACCTTGCACACACACCTACAACAAAAGTGATCTATGGTCTGCTTGCAGTAAGATATAATAAACTCCCAATCATGCTTCTGTACATGCTTTGATCAACAGATATTCCACTTTCATCCTTTGTCAGCTTCAAGTGAGTGGCAACTAGAGTTCTCTTGTGACCACCATTATCCAATCCAAATTTCTTCACAATGTTCTTGGCATATTTGCTCTAAGAAATAAAGATAGTATCCTCTATTTGTTTAACCTGAAGGCCAAGAAAATAGGTCAACTCACCAACAAGGTTCATCTTAAACTCAGACTGCATTTGCTGAATGAAATGTAGAATCATCTTATTCGAAATTCCACCAAAAACAATATCATCAACATATATATGAGCAATCATTAGTCTTCCATTATCATCTTTTACAAATAAGGTTTTGTCTGTATCTCCTTTCATGTACCCTTGATTAACAAGAAACTGAGTGAGTCTCTCATACCACGCTCTGGTTGCCTGTTTTAAACCATACAAAGCTTTCTTCAGTCTGTAGACATGATTGGGAAAGCTAGGATCAACAAATCCTTTAGGTTGCTCAACATAAACCTCCTCATTCAAGTACCCATTCAGAAAGGCACTCTTTACATCCATCTGGAACAACTTGAATTTGAGTATACAAGACACACCTAGCAACAATCTTATGGATTCCAACCTAGCAACAGATGCAAAAGTCTCATCAAAATCCAGACCCTTTATCTGAGTGTAGCCCTGAGCTACTAGTCTTGCCTTATTTCTGGTCACTGTTCCATGTTCATCAGATTTGTTCTTGAAGATCCACTTGGTATCTATCACATTCATACCTTCAGGTCTTGGAACTAAATCCCACACTTCACTCCTTTTGAATTGATTCAGTTCTTCTTGCATTGCTTCAATCCAGAACTCATCAGTCATGGCTTCTTTGACATTCTTTGGTTCAATCTTGGACACAAAACAGGAATTGGCAATGACTCCAACTGAACTTCTGGTTGTGATTCCTTGGTCAGGATTCCCAATGATTAGGTCTTAAGGATGATTCTTTTTCACTCTAATAGAGGGACCCTTAGTAGTGGACATTTGGTCTTGCTCAGCATCTTCACTTTCTTCTTTCTCAGGTTCAGATTCATTCACCTGAGTGGGTGCATTTGTTTCATGAACAGGTGTTCCAACATCACAATCAACATCAAGAATCCTTTCTTTAGGCACATCATCTATCACTACATTAATAGATTCCATCACAGTTTCAGTTTTGGAATTAACGACCCTATAGACTCTGTTGTTAGTAGAGTAACCAAGAAAAATTCATTCATCACTCTTAGGATCCATCTTCCTTCTGTAATCTCTATCAGACAAAATGTAGCACTTGCTACCAAACACATGGAGATATTTGACAGTAGGTTTTCTCCCTTTCCATAACTCATAGAGAGTTGTTGAGGTTCCAAATCTTAGGGTAATCCTGTTGTGAATATGACATGTTGTGTTCATGACTTCAGCCCAAAAACGATAAGGTAAGTGTTTAGCATGAAGCATGACTCTGGAAGATTCTTGAAGAGTTCTGTTCTTTCTTTCCACAACACCATTTTGTTGAGGTGTTATAGGAGAAGAAAATTCATGTTTGATTCCTTCACTTGTGCAATATTCATCAAATCTAGCATTCTCAAATTCAGTTCCATGATCACTCCTAATTCTCACAGTGCCACACTCCTTTTCTCTTTGCAGTTGTGTGCTCAGATCTTTAAACACATCAAAAGTATCTGATTTTTCTCTAATAAAGTTCACCCAAGTGAATCTTGAGAAGTCATCAACAACAACAAGAACATACCTTTTTCCACCAATGCTCTTAACTTGCATAGATTCCATCAGATCCATGTGCAGAAGTTCAAGAACTTTAGAGGTTGCTTGATGTTCCAACCTTGGATGGGAAATCCTTGTTTGTTTGCCAATTTGACATTCACCACACATGCTGCTTCAACAATCTTTAGATCAGGTAGACCTCTGATAGCTTCTGAAGATAAGGCTTTCTTAATCCCTTTCAGGTGTAGATGTCCCAACCTTTGATGCCACAACTTGATCTCTTCTTCTTTGCTCAAAAGACATGTTGAGATAAATGACTCTTCCTGAGATACCCAAAGATAGCAATTGTCCTTGGACCTTCTGCCTCTCATAAGTACTTCTCCTTTTTCATCTGAAATCTAACATTCAGGCTTGGTGAAGTTTACTTGCAGTCCTAGATCACACCACTGACTTATGCTAATTAAATTGGCAGTTAATCCTTTAACTAGCAACACATCATCAAGTCTTGGCAAACCATGTTTAATCAGGTTTCCAATTCATACAATCTTTCATTTAGCTCCATGATGAGTAAAACCGCAAGTGCACGGTTCTATCGAAGTAGTAAAAAGAGAGTATCGTTCCAACAGGGAGTTGTTCAATTTAATTAACTTTTAGAAGATGATTAGAAGAAAGTTCAATTGTAAAGATTGGGTTTTTAAAAGAATAATAAAAAGCGTCTTGGGATTATTGGTTCATCATAATAACAAACCCTTCACAAACAAACCCTAAACCTAAACTTTATATTCGACCTACTTTCTAAAGACAAGTTTCTCTTAAGCGTATCAAAAATTCTTTCGAAGTCAGTGAGTGTGTTCCTCTAGCAACCACACCTATTCTCATGGTTGATTGCTATTAAAATCCTTGAAGAACGAAACTTTATATGTCTCAAGGTTTGCTAGACTATTCTCATGTTTCGCAACCCTTGTCTAATTTCACTTGTTCCAATATCAAAGCTCCGCTGCCGCATTAT
>Ga0315915_1005339_pt1 | contig 16041 bp, 8 predicted proteins | sample MpolbnodulesMG_FD_207738 | JGI IMG/M metagenome (GOLD analysis project Ga0315915, IMG submission 207738) | Medicago polymorpha root nodule microbial communities from Los Angeles, California, United States - branched nodules | ecosystem: Host-associated > Plants > Roots > Nodule | place: USA... | reverse complement strand
GTTCTGTTCCCTTTTCGTAGGGTTTTCAAGTTCAGGCTATCAATTCAATCCGTTCAAAAAATTGTTACATTTTCTTTTTAACAGTATAGTTTAAGATCTTATTCTATATTAATTTTCAAGTGTTTTAGGTAAATTCAAATGTTTTTTTTAAGAAATAAAAATGGATTATATTAACGACGGTAGTAGAACCTCCTTAACACAAGGTGTACTAAAGAGACCACCCTAAAAAAACCAAGAGTCATACACAATAATTATAGATACAAAGGTCAGTCAATACTCAGACAAAACATAGGGTCCGACCTATTATGTGCAAGTGTGAGTTATATTCCCACATCAGATAAAAGAGTAAAGATTGAACATCTTATAAGTACGAGGACCCATAAACCTCAGCTTTAAAGTTTTGGGTAAGAGTGTGACGTCTCTCTCACTTGTGCGGTTGTTCTAGCCTCGATGTGGGAGGTCCCCCGAGCTCCCCTCACCACCCAACAGTGGTGTCAGAGCCCTGGTTCGACGAAGGGTACAACCGAGGCAGCCAGTCCGTTTGCGCAGAAAGCAACAATGACAGTACAAACGTGTCGGTCCGTTTGCGAAGAAACCAGCAACAGCGATACAAATAAGTAAAGAGCTTTCGCTTGAGGGGGAACACGATGAATTGATGGACTCACACTTAAGGGGGAGTGTTGTGTGCAAGTGTGAGTTATATGTCCCACATCAGATAAAAGAGTAAAGGTTGAACACCTTATAAGCACGAGGACCCATAAACCTAAGCCTTAAGGTTTTGGGTAAGAGTGTGGCATCTCTCTCACTTGTGCGGTTGTTCTAGCCTCGATGTGGGAGGTCCCTCGAGCTCCCCTCACCACCCAACACGACCACCAGATCTGAGAACTATACACAAACGTGAAATTATTAGCTCTATCTAAGAGCTGAATAATGGGGGTCTGGATGTTATTAAAGAGCCTGCTATTACGCTCATTCCAAACCAACTAGACACACAAAAGCCAATAAGCTGAAGAAAAGATATGTGAGTCTTCGAATGACATGTATAATGAATAAACTGAATGAAGTGCTCACTAATGTTGTGAGGGCAAACACCTGAAACGCCAATCCAAGACCTGATATGCTGCCACAAGGAACTAAATATATCGCAGTGAAGGAACAAATGAGAAGCTGATTCGTTATGACCGCACCCCGCCACACACCTAACGACCTCGGGCTGGAGAATGTCGCGCCTCAAGAAGTCATTCTTGGTTGGCAGCCTGTCCCACAATAATCGTCATGCAAAATTAGAGACATTCAGAGGTACCTGCTTATGTCAAACAAGATCTCCCATAACATCGACTAAAGTAAATTCAAATGTTAATAATTTAGATTTTAAAAAAAAGTGTTACAATTTTAAAGGGTAAAATTAAAATGGTATATTTTATTTGTTAAATCTTTTTATATTAGGGTCCTTGATTCTACCCAAACCAACTCCGTTAAATTCTTATGTCAGGGTTGTTGATATAAAAAATACAAGTTTCTTACTTAAAGCAAATCAATTAAGTTTGATCGGGTCGGGTAATGGGTTAGATCAAAACCGCTCAATCCAACTTGTGACCCCTACTGTTATGTCCTTTAGTTTTAAAAATTAAATAAAATTGAGGAATGGAATTTTTATTTTCATTAATCAAAATGACAATAATGAACATTTAACGACTGTCATTTATATTATTCCAACTTTGCCTCTCAAGAATACTATGCTAAACTTCCCTCAAAAAAAAAAAAAAGAATACTATGCTAAACTCTTATCTATGAGCTAACACTATATGGACAAATTAACGATGACACTGATGGTATTTTTACAATATCTCGTGTGGGATGCAAATTGTGCCCCTCAGGACAGAGACAGATCTATGCTCATTGTATTTGGGGTTGATGCCTCCATTGACTTATTATTTTCTTACAATGTATTGAATAATTGCCTCCATTGAGTTATTATTTTCTTACAATGTATTGAATAATTTTTGTTGTCATTAAAAATGAATATTATACCTAGCCAAAACTATTGAAAAATTTTATATGTGAAGGAAGAATCAAATAGACAATGATGTAAATTATTGAATCAATGTTTGGCACATACGCACGAACTAATGTAAACATTTCATTCACTTTAATCATATACTAATTTGAATATCGGATTAGTTAGAAGTATACTCAACTCCCATCATTAGGTATCATCTTCTCTATAAATTATGAGTGCAGCGAGCTGCAACATAGTGAATGGATTGCGAATTGTTTTCCATCCTTAGATTTCTTTTGGTGGAAAACATGAACCCTTGGATAAAAATAAGGAAACCACTGCATTTCAAAGTAATAGCCAACAACACGATCGGGAATTTTTTGCTTGATATTCTCTTGCGAGATCAAGCAATTCCCATAAATTATATGGTCAAAAACCTCCTTCAACGGAACAATATTTTTTACATCATTCTACAATCACTTTGAGATACTCTATCTTAGTTATTGATACCATGAGTTCGGATTACAACACCTAGCCTAACTAGTTTTTTTTTCCCTGGCAATACCTAGCCTAACTAACTTGTTCTTGTTAAATGCTAACATTTTCCTATATGAGGCTTTTCCCACAAACTGATACTATGAAAGATGTATTGTTATCAATTGGGTGATGGATTTATGATACTTGTAACCCGGAAAGGGAAATATACTAACCCAATGGGATACTGCTGCAATCAATCCTAAATCGTTCGTTATCGAAAGTGACATTCGTGAGATCAATTAAAAGTATCACACGACTCTTTATCTACCAACAAAATAATACAGAATTAAGCAATGCCGATACCGTCCAATACGTAAATGCAACTAGTTTTTAGTAAAATAATATTATTATATGTCCTATAAGTCTTAGCTCAACCGGTTAAAATGCCGAAATTGTTAGGCCAGACGTCATGATTAGGGTTCGAACCCCGGTACCTCCACTTTGTGTGTGTGAGTTTGTGATGGTTTTGTCATCTCGTCTATCTACCAAAAAAGAAAAATTATTAAATTTAATTAATATAGAGTTAAATATGATTTTAATCTATCTAAATATATCAAACTTTTTGTAACCAAAAAAATAAAAATATATCAAATTTTTGTTCACCTAAAAAAAAATGTTTTAATTCCTCTAAAAGAAATTGTTTTTTGTTGTTGTTAATATTCTGATTTTACACAAATTTGTTTTCATCACTGTTATTTATAAAGGTTTGCGTTTCGTATTTCAAATGACATTTTTTTATAACACATTATTGATAAGACCATAAAATATAATTAGTTTATGGGTTAAATATATTTTTAGCCCCTTCAAAATTATGAGTTTTTCTTTATAAAATTTAAATGATAATTTTAATCCTCCAAAATATTGTAGTTCGTAAGAATAGTCCCTATTTTAAAAAAAATTACAAAAAAATTGATACTTTTAGTCCTTCAAAATAGTCCCTATAAAATGCAAGTTGGGACTAAAAGTGAATAAAATTTTTGTAAGGACTAAACTTGAAAACTTGTAATTTTCTAAGCACTAAAAACATATTTAACCCTTAGAATAATAATTTACATATCCATCAATATAAATATTTTTTACACTCTTGACCAAAAAAAATTAAATAAATCTTCTTTACACCCTCATTCATCAACATACATGTCCGATCATGCCCAATTTCGTAACACAAGTTTGTGATCTAAGTAGAGACACTAAAATATTGAAAGGTCCTTTGATGTGTGAAAAAAAAAATAGTTAAAATTTAATCGTATTTAAATGAACGTAAATCTTATTTAAGGTGTGTTGATCGAACAATAAGCGTGAAAATCTAACATCTTTCACTATACTTAACGTCATTGGTTAAACTCATGAAATATTATTGGCTTTGATTTGTTGACAATCTAAGGGGAAAAATTACGATTTCAATGTATAAATATATATATTCAGGACCGGATCTTGGGTTGTGCAAACCGCTCAATGGAATTGGGTCTTCCCAAGGCATGAGACTAAAAAAAAAAGGCAATTGCTTTTTTGACTTTCAATACTTCCTAAAAACACAAGTAAAAGACTAAAATACCCCCAGCGGTAGTTAACTACCGCTGACTTATAACTAAAAAAACCGGCGGCAGTTAACTACCGCTGGATTTTTTGGTCATTTACTTGTGTTACTAAGACACAATGAATGTCAAAACAGCAATTGTCAAAAAAAAAATTATAGCCCAATAGTCCTGTTAATTGTTAGGTGGGTGTGTTTTTGGAAGGGTGATTTGAGGTTCCTCACGTATACGGTAGTAATTTTCACATTTGGGTGTTTCCGCTTATATACGGTACCTTGTATTTATCTTTTAAAAAATTTAAATAAAACATTGTTTTTTAAAAAAGATATATATATATATTTTTATTTTATTACGGACCTATTTTCACCTATAGAACCGAGCCTCCGAATTCGTAGGAACGACCCTCATCTATTGACACATATACACACATACCAAACTAACTTGCCTCCCTCATTACTTTCGTACCAACTCCACTCTACCTCCCTCTGTTACATATTGTTACCTTCCCATTCATTTAATTTCCGTGTTTCAGCAAAGAAAGGACACCATCATGGAATGCATCACAACCAGCATGCAAAGGAGTTTGAAAAAGTACTGGAAGAGAAGAAAGGGATATCAAAGAATAAACAAGTCAGGTCGAAAGACGAACACGGTGAAGCTTGGAGGAGGAGCAACTACCGGAACAAAGAAGAAGTGGAGGATCAAAATTTCACCTAAGATCAAATTTCCAACAATTTCTTCTCCTAAGAAATGGATGGTGTGGATGAGAGACTCCTATGTGAGGATGATGCTTGGTTTGGCTAACTCGAAGGTAATGAATTTGACTAGCTTCAATGACCCCACTGGTGGATTTGGGAGGGCTCCACAACCTAAGGAGTACGATAATAAAATGCTTGTTCATATGTATAACTCGTTGGTTGTGGCTCAGGGACATTTGGTTCCCCTCGATAATTTACCATCAAAATTGAGCTCAGAAACAGCTTGAAAAAAGTTTGTTTACAGCCTTTTTCCCTTTCATTTTCTTTATCATTTTAATGAGTTCTTGTTTAATTTTGCTTGTAATACAATTAACTAGTACCATCATAATTTATAGATATAAATATGCTTTGTTTATAGCATGGTCTCTTTGTGATTGATAATTGCAATTTTACTTCTTTTCCTCATGGTTAGATCGTATCATCCTGTTTATTTATTTTTTTCTCTTCCGGAAGGCCTCAACATAATAATTTAAAAATACTATATTTGTGATGATTATTCTTCTAATCTTTTTTTTTTATGAAATATTAGTCTTCTAATATTTTTATGGGCACAATTTCTTCTAATATTATCATCAAGATTGTAAGCGGAAATGCATTTTTTTTCTCAGATGTTATGAGGCTGATACGCAAATAGAGGACCACAATTTTATTGTCTGCCAAAAGAAAAACTTTTTTTTTTTTACAAAAACGAAAAAGAAATCCTGGGAATTAAGCATGTAAGGAAAAATCGATGCATAGTTGACCATGTCACACATATCGATGCAAAGTTTTTATTTTTAGTATATTTAATTATCTATTAAAAAAATTATGAATTTTTTTTTTAAAGAGGCTAAAATGAAATATATTACCACATAAAGCGTTAATCCTCACACAAGGAGTGACGAGGAAAAACGGCAAGGTCTCTACAAAATTTACAAAGGGAAACAAAATTGAAAAAGAGAATAAAAAGAAAGGAAAATTAGCCTATGCCCAAAATTATGAAAATTTAATATTTTAAAAATATTCATCGAGACGAATCTAATATCTTATATGATACTCCCTCTGGTCCTATTTATAAAAATATTTGACCTTTTTGATTCATTGCAAATGATGTATTTGGTCTATATTCTATACAAATACATCGATTACTCAATGAATCTAAAAATTCAAATTTTTCTTATAAGTAGGATCGGAGGGGTATTATTTATGTTTGTATATTAGTAGAAAAATATGGTGAAAGTATTTAATTCCATAATGCATAATGTCAAATATGTTATTTATTGCATGACAGAGGGAGCATATGGGTTAAGAAAATGATAACGAGTCAATTACTCGAAGTTTGGGGTGGATAGAGTCTACGTATTTCCCAAATTTCCCAACGTTACGGATCGATCCAAATCTCATGTTAGTTTTGTTCTTTTACTAAAAATCTATATTTTTTTTACTGGAAATGAAAATCTCATGTGTTACTTTGTACTACAATTTTCAGTAGTTACTCGGTCATCAAGCCAAGAACCTCTCATTTTTCTGTCTTTTTCTTTCCAAATTAAAATAGAGATATACACAGGCAATTGTTTATTCAATTTCGTTTGTGTTTAGAGTTTATCAAAATTGTGGTGTCTATCTCTTCCCTGTAATATAGATGAGGGAGAAATGAGAGGGGAAAAATAAAGATGATCCAAATTGAAAGTTTTGCATATGATAATGAAAATTGCTAAATATACTACGAATGAGTCAACACATGAAATTTCAAGAATGTGTGTCATGTTTTTAATCAGGGTTGATTAAATAAATTATCTTTATAAATATTCAGAAATTTATTAAATCACAAAGATCTTATTATTCTCCTGTAGAATTTTTGTATGACAGAGGGGATCTATTTTTTTTTTTTTATGGCAAATGACATCTAATTTGTTTTATAAAGGTAAATCAAAATGCGTTCAAATGACAGAAAAAAAAATAATATTTAACACATCTCACACAACTTACTAAAATACTATCTTACTTTATTTTCAATGCTTTACATCATTCATTCATGACATTTTCACACAAAATATACTAAGATCATCCAAAGTCATATATTCATATGCCAATAACTAACGATCAAACCGTTCATTACAAACACCAAGAAAATCGGTTTAAAAAAAAACACCAAGAAAATCATATATCAATTTAAAAATCAAAACATTATTCCCTCAAAAAAAAAATCAAAACATTATTCATTTTTTTGAAAGAAAGAATATAAATTCAAACCTTATTCGTGACTGCTTAAAATCACGTATTGGCAATCAAACGTGGCAAAAATTAAACTTTATCCACACACACGATGCATCGTGTTTTCTTTTTTAAAAGACACGAGTTACTATCACTATTTTATAACACAATTCTAAGGTCTAGTGCGATTGCATGGGGGAAAAACCTATACCCTAGCACTTTAGTACTTATTAAAACAAGGTTCTTTGAGCCCCTTGAAAAACTCACTAAAGAGGATGATTAAAAAAATTGATTGGAAAAATAGTCTAGAATTAGAGATGATCAGAGACAAAAATAATAGATGAGAAAATTGGTGGAAAACCTTACCTTTAGGTTTTGATTCGGAGTTTGGAGGGGAGGGGAGGGGAGGGGAAGAAGGGGTTTTAGGGGTGAAAAATGATAAACTAATGCATGATTCATATATTTTCAATATTAAGAATAGGGTTTGTCTAACATGTGCAACATTAACTAAGAATATTAAAAATAATTGAAAGAATATTACAACAACATTAATTAAATTTGAAGAATTCATATAATCCCTTTAAAACCCTCAAAAGCTCTTCTCCAATACAATATTCTAGTTCTCCCAAATGAGCAGATTTTTTTATCATGAAGAAAAATTTACCCCCTCAAAAGCATTCTATTTCTTCCACTTGTTCCTTCATTTTTTTCCGAAACCCTTCCATCCCTTCCCGTTAAAGTCACAAACAAAGCCTTAGGGTCACACAATTTTTTTAAGGAAGAATATATTGCTTATGCACATGTGACTATTCATGAATTTATTTACGAGAAAGTAGGAAAATATATTGCTTGAAAATTGAGAATTAAACGTGTAAATATTTGGATGGAATAAAATACAAATGTTTTGGTCTTAAAATTGTGTAAATGGGAGAATAAAAAGAAAGATTTATAAAAAGGAAACAAATCAAATCCTATTCCTTCACAATTTTAAGAACAAAGCAATGTGTGTGAGAAGCAAAGGTACAAGGGGAAATCCCATTGCGATCTTTTAGAAAATCTTAGGTGTGATCAATAATAGCAAAGAGGGGAGCTGTATATCCGATACTAGTGACAAGCGAAGCCCAAAATAATCACCAACCCACTTAGCCATATTGTTATCTGCACCACCACAAATAAAATAAATAATATTAATTTATCACATATGATTTAGGCGAAATTACATTTGCGGTCTTTTAACTTAATTTCAAACAACGATTCACTCCTTTATCTTTTTCATTTGAACAATCCATGTTCTCAAAGGTTTAACATAATTATCCTTTTTTACATCTTTAAAAAAACTTTTTTCACAAACAACATGAGTCTTGCACATAGTATTATAAATCGTTTTTTGATGATCATAGAAATATCCAATTTCTTCTTCTATCTACTGTTCTTGACCAATAAAAAAGAGAAAAAATATCGTCTCTTAAACCCTAGAGAGAGTTTGCCTCCATTTAAACCCACAAGAGTCAAGAGATTTGTCTTGTTGTTTTGTGCGTGGAGATATCTGGTTTAAAAATAAATAAAAATTATTATACACACATTAATTATGAAATAAAGAGGTTTACCACTCCTTCATAATTCATCCAAATCGAAAAAGGAGATATATACAAACACATACAAATATTAATTTGGCCACCACAATTTAGGGTGTTTTGTTTATAAAGAACACCTGTACATATGATGTTTGTAAATGACGATAATTACAAATAATAATTGATTAATGTGTTAATAAGTGGAAATAATATTTGATTTTCGATACTTGATCAGTGGTGGAAAAGGCAATTGCAAAGCTGGAAAAGAAAAGCTGTCTTTCTGCACCACTCCGTCCCACAGACTGCACTCTCTCATCTCATCTCATCTCTATTCAATTTAATTTCTCCACCACAAATTTCAATTCAATTTGAATGTCCAAAATATGGTAACAAAAGATTCAGAACAACAAGATTATTGTTACTAATCTCTACCAATAAACAAAGGTGCGCACTTTAGCACCAAATCATGCTTACACTCATGGATTCTTCTCCCTTCTCACGGCATCCTTACTCTCACTGACACTCATACCAACCAACAAGAGAAAAAGAAAAGAACCAATTCCTTTTTTATATTCTTCTTCCCCAATTCTCAAAAGGAAACCCTAGAAATTTTCTCATTCCTATTAATTTCTTTCCATATATACAAATCTTCACCCATTACATATACTTTTGGAGTAGGAGGGGGGTTTTGTACATTTCAATTTCAATCAAACCCTAGAAATAAACAATGTTTTCGATTATCAAATTTTCACGGTTTTTCTCCGCCGTTATGACCGTAATCATCATCTCCCCCTCCCTCCATTCATCTCATTACCCAGCTTTAGCCATAAGATCTTCCATCATTCATCATATCCCTCACCATGATTACCGATTCTACTTTCACACATCACCGTTTTTTCGTAATGCCGATCAATGCGAACCGATTTCAAGGGAAATCGGTGCATGTCATCCAAGTTTGGTTCATGTAACAATTACTCTTGATGTCGAGTATCTTCGTGGTTCAATCGCTGCGGTGCATTCCATTCTTTATCACGCTTCTTGTCCAGAGAATGTTTTTTTTCACTTTCTTGTTACAGATACGGATCTGGAAACATTGGTTCGAACAACGTTTCCGCAGTTGAGATTCAAGGTTTATTATTTTGATAGGAATATTGTTAAGAATTTGATTTCAACTTCCGTGAGACAAGCGCTTGAACAGCCTTTGAATTACGCCAGAAATTATCTTGCGGATCTGTTAGAAACTTGTGTCAAAAGAGTGATTTACTTGGATTCAGATCTTGTTTTACAAGACGATATTGCAAAGCTCTGGAATACTGATTTAGGGTTCAATACAATCGGAGCACCGCAATATTGTCATGCTAATTTCACAAAGTATTTCACGGCGGCTTTTTGGTCGGACCCGGTGTTTTCTACTACGTTTGAGAAGAGAAAAGCTTGTTACTTCAACACTGGGGTGATGGTGATGGATCTAGTGAAGTGGAGGAAGAAAGGGTACACGGAGAGGATTGAACGGTGGATGGAAATTCAGAAGGTAGAAAGGATCTACGAGCTTGGTTCTCTACCACCGTTTCTGTTGGTTTTTGCAGGACACGTGGCGGCAATTGAGCATAGGTGGAATCAACATGGTTTAGGTGGTGACAATGTGAAAGGTAGTTGTAGAGATTTGCATCCTGGTCCTGTTAGTTTGTTGCATTGGTCTGGTAGTGGAAAACCATGGAGGAGACTTGATGAATCAAAACCTTGTCCTCTTGATGCACTTTGGGAACCCTTTGATTTGTATGGACATAGACGCAGATATGAATCATTATAGACATAGTTAATTGATTCATTTTTCTCTTCAATGTCTCTACTCTGTACTCTTGATTTGATTATTTTGGTTAATTTTTTTGTTCCACTTATGAGATTATTAACCAGATAGTGATATTTTAGTCATTGATTTTCAGTTTTTGTTCATATAAATCTTTAGTCTTGTCATTTGTGTATTCTATTTAATTTCATTTGATTTATTTCCTGCTTTGAAAAATAAACTGGATGGAAAAAGATTGTTCTTCTGGATTGTGAATGTGAATTCTACTTGTACGCAAGTTAGATGTAGTGATAATTTAATAGAATTCTGTAGCAATTATGTTTTAAGTTTGAAACCTTGAATTCGGTTAAGCTTATCCATAACTTGAGGAAAAGTTAGCGCTTTTAATTACTAACCCATTAAATTAAATAAATCACTTGAAATGTTGATAAATAAGTTTACTTTAATGTGATTTCTTAGTTAGTGTTCTGACTTAGCAGAGACTAGTATAAGCACTGCATTTGATGCCCTATCGGTGCGGTAGAGAAGTTCTGAGATTTTTGTGTTTTATCTGTTGAATTTGTGTGTGTTGGGAAGTGGCATGTTAATGCTACTTACCAAAGAGGACAAGGAACAGAAACAGATGCTAAAGCTAAATATTTGTGCATTTGATATTTTATTAGTTCTGATAATAAGGTGGAAGTGGAAGACACGTATGTTGTTGATGATGCATGGTGGATAGCTTAGCTGTCCACGTCTGCAATAAGTTAAATATGAAAAGGAATCGAAAGAGGGGCTGCAGTAATTGGAGTTTTTGAAGACGTGATTCACATGAAGTATCTAATTTAGTCGGCATGCATATTTATACATGAAAACAAATAATCTAACGAGTGAAGCTAAGCTATGGATTGTGTTGGCAGAGATGCTAGGTTTGGTGGCAGTGGCGGAACGGAGCGTTTTTGAGCTTATACACTTGTATTTTTCGTTGTATTATTATTATATGCTTTTCGATTCAATTTTCTTTGTCCGTACGTCACTGTCAATTTGTCCTTTGCTCCGCTTGCATATTAGCTGGCAATGCTTTGTTCTGTTCTATTTTCTCTTCCACCGTCAGATTATATTTATGCTGCTACGTTTTTGACCCCACACTAGTATGTCCTTTTCATCAATTCTGACACTCATGGATTCTTTCATTTTACTTTTCAAGGTAAATTAGAATCATTTAACATATGTCTTGAGACCATTCACATTAATCATTCACTAGTTAGCACAGCTTAAATAGGCGCTTAAAAACATCTCCAACCAAGAGCAAATAAACAACCTAGAGTTGCTTTCACCATGTTAACATTATACACTCCAAGTCTCCAAACATATTTTTGATCCATTAAGGAATCTACATTTTAATAATTCATTTTTTCCTAGTCCAATATACTTTTTTAATTGCTATGGAGCAATACCTTATTTAGGATATTTTGCACAAATTTATACAACTCACTCTACCACGTAGTTCTCCTGTAACATAAAAAAATGTTACGCTGTGGTTCCATTGTTTAAAGAAACCGATACCTCGGCTAAAGATGTTCTAAATAACGGGATAAAAAATGGTAGTCTATTTAAAATGTGATTGTGAAAGATTTTCATCCTATTTTTTGGGGTCGCTTTATTAAAATGAATTAATATTATTGAAATGTTAACGGGGTTATATTTAGTAAAAAAGACTGGACGTGCTAGATGGATGAATGAATTCAATGCTTATTGGGTGCTAATGAATAACGTGCATATATGAGATTCACTTAGAGCATTTACAATGGAGATCCTCAATTTTAAGGTTTTAAATGAATCTCATGTTTACACGTTAGTCTTTTATAATTTTTTTATAATAGTATTTAATAAGCACTCAATCAATCTCACAAAAGGTTTAAATGAGTTTCATCAATAACTATTTATCATTTACATTTCAACAAAAGCAAGTGTATAATGATTATTTTAATAAAAAATATTATGTGGTCCACTTAAGAATAAAAGGTCTAAATGAGTTTCACCAATAACTATTTATCATTTACATTTCAACAAAAGCAAGTGTATAATGATTATTTTAATAAAAAATATTATGTGGTTCACTTAAAAATAGATGTCTTAAGTGAGACTCTAATGGTATGTTTGTTTTAAAGGAAAGAAAGTGATCAGAAGAGAAAGGTGTGGGAAAGAAAGAGTTTCCCTAGTTTGGAACTCTCCAAAAAGGTTAAGGAAATAAATAATATACATGGGACCCACGTGGGAAACCTTTCAACCCATACGTGGAGGGAAAACTTGAGAAACACAGGTGTTGTGTTTAAAATGTCCAAAATGTCCCAACTTTTATTTATTTTTTATTCATTTTACTATGTCTTTTTTATTTATTTTTTCAATTCATGCCTAAATTATTTTTTTGGAAATAATTCACTACTTAACTGTTTGTTAGTAGATACAAATGTTTTATGTCATTTTATTTTTTCACTGAACTATAGACAATTGTTTATATATACTAACATATTATTTTTGTTTAAGGGTATTTATGTCAATTATCAAATGTAGGTCTTTCTTTCCTCCAATTTTCTATTCCACTTTCTCTTGTACCAAACAATCATATCACTTTCTACTCTTTTTCTTTCCTCAGACAATCTTTCCTTTCTAATTTTTTCCTTTCACTTTCTTTTTGCATCCAAACAAAGCCTTAAGTCTTAGAAGACTCTAAAAAAAATTCCTCAATAATGATACCTATTAGGTACGAGGTCTTAAATGGCGAAGACTTCACTATTAAAGATGGTCTTATACACTTAAATGAGTGAGCTACAATGCTACACTGTAGATGCGTTAGAGAAGTTATTTTTTGGCACAAAATTTATCATTAAATGGTATATTTATACAATTTTTTTTTTTTATGTATATTTCTCTTTCTCCATGATCCGACATTCAAATCCATTGGTATACAATGTCTATTTTGTGTGTTTAAATAATACATCTAGAGAACATTTTTTAGAAAGAAAAATAAAAGTTATATATTAAAATATTAATTTTTAAGCTTTCTAAATACTGAGTGCACTTCTTCTTCCAGGAGCATTCATTAGAATTTCATAGTAAATTATGACGTTAATTTCTATCTATTTGTAATATAATTTTTTAATATATACATCTAATCAAACAACATCTCCATATCCCTTTTCAAAGTTAATTATTAAAGGTGTCATTTTATTGGATGTATATGTAAAAAGGAATTATATCATAAATCTATACTATTTAATTTTTTAAACTTTTACTGTTAAATATGAAATTAATTTTCATACACCGACGTGTAATTTTTGTTACATTTACATACAATGAAATCACACTATATAGATATTTAAAGAGATTTATTTAGGAACTAGCCTGAAAATGTGATATCATAACGCGGTTAGATTAGATGTATGTATATTTTTTTCTACACATTGATATATACAAAACTAATTTCTTGTATTATATAGGGTGCGTTTGTTTTAACTTTTAAAAAAATAGATTTTGTGTTAAAAGAATCTAGAGATTCATATTTAGAGATTTTTAAAAAAATTTGAAGTTTTTTTTTTGTCTACTGTCCATAAAAATACATTTAAAAAAAAAATGTTTTAACATATACATGTGTTACCTCCATATTTTTGAAAAAAAATAGATTTTAAGAAAAACTAGTCCTAATATCTTTTCATTTTAGGGTCAAAATAGATTTTTTTGATAAAATAATTTTTCTAAAAATTCTAAACAAACCCTTAAAAATGAAAACAACTTATTCACAACAACTTATTTATGCAAAACAGCTTATTAGGATCTCTTTTTAAAAAACAGCTTATTCAAAACATCTTATTTATGCAAAATAGTTTATTTACGCAAAACAGCTTATTAGGATCTCTTTTAAAAAACAGCTTATTCAAAAAAACTTATTTATGCAAAATAGCTTATTACAAATAAGTTGTTTTGCATAAATAAGTTGTTTCGAATATGTTTTTTTTTTAAAAAAAGAGATCCCATCAAGCTGTTTTGAATAAGTTATTTTGAAAAGACATCCTAATAAGCTGTTTTGAATAAATAAGCTGTTTTGAAAAAAGAGATTTTAATAAGCTGTTTTGCATAAATAAGCTGTTTTGAATAAGTTATTTTGGAAAAAGAGATTTAAATAAGCTGTTTTGCATAAATAAGTTGTTTCGAATAAGTTATTTTGAAAAAAGAGATCCTAATAAGCTGTTTTGCAAAAAAAAACTGTTTTGAATAAGTTGTTTTGAAAAAAGAGATCTTGATAAGTTGTTTTGCATAAATAAGTTGTTTTGCATAAATAAGCTGTTTTGAATAAGTTATTTGAAAAAAGAGATCCTAATAAGTTGTTTTGCATAATTAAGTTGTTTTGAATAAGTTATTTTGAGAAAAGAGATCCTAATAAGCTGTTTTGCATAAATAAGTTGTTTTAAAAAAAGAGATCTTAATAAGTTGTTTTGCATAAATAAGTTGTTTTGAATAAGCTATTTTTTAAAAAGAGATCATAATAAGTTGTTTTGCATAAATAAGTTGTTTTGAATAAGCTGTTTTGCATAAGTAAGCTGTTTTGAATAAGTTGTTTCGCATAAATAAGTTGTTTTGAATAAGTTGTTTCGTATAAATAAGGTGTTTCGCATAAGTAAGCTGTTTTCAATAAGCTGTTTCGCATAAATAAGCTGTTTTGCACAAGTAAGTTGTTTTGAATAACCTGTTTCGCATAATTTGAATAAGTTGTTTTGAAAAAAGATATCTTAATAAGCTGCTTTACATAAATAAGATGTTTTCAATAAGTTGTTTTTAAAAAGAGATCTTAATAAGCAGTTCTGGATAAATAAGTTGTTTTGAATAAGTTGTTTTTTAAAAAGATATCCTAATAAGTTGTTTTACATAAATAAATTGTTTTGAATAAACTTTTTTTAAAAAGAGATCATAATAAGCTATTTTGCATAAATAAGCAGTTTCGAATAAATTGGATTTAAAATAACCAATAAAAAATGATCCATTGGATCTTTAAAATAAGTTGGATGGATTAGATCTATCCATATTTTTTAATGGATGGATTGAATCCAATCCATTAAAAATAAATTGTTTGACGGATGGATCAGATGAATTTTATAGTGGATGGACTGGATGGATATGAATTTGATAGATCCAATTGCTACCCCTAATTTTAATAGAGTGAATGGGAGGTCAAGTGATCTCAATTTTTGATTCATGATGGAAGAATGTGGGTATTTTTATGTGATCTCGAAAGATTTTGCGTTCTCCCCCTTTTAAAAATTATTGTTAGATAATTTTAAAATTATCTCTCCCCATTGCTTTATTTTTCAATCTAATAAAAAACCATGTGTGAAGTTCCCTAAAAAAAAACATGTGAAGTGTTTCTCATTTCTAACCAGGGTTTTCAGGTCAACTCTCTTTACCCTTGGTGTCAACACATGTGCTACTTATTGAATATTCCATATTTTAAAATACATATTTTTTTTTTATATTAAAGGAATTTTCAATATCTTAATGCTCTTACTTTTTTTTTTGAAGGACTTAATGCTCTTATTTAGTAGGTTATAAGTTTGTGTTACCAAGCTCGTTAAGAATATGCATATATAATTTCCTCAAGAAAAGT
>Ga0315915_1005337_pt1 | contig 16043 bp, 7 predicted proteins | sample MpolbnodulesMG_FD_207738 | JGI IMG/M metagenome (GOLD analysis project Ga0315915, IMG submission 207738) | Medicago polymorpha root nodule microbial communities from Los Angeles, California, United States - branched nodules | ecosystem: Host-associated > Plants > Roots > Nodule | place: USA... | reverse complement strand
GTGGCCTGCAGGATGAAGAATACGGTCGAATAGGTTAAAGACTTGGGTGCATATAAAATTTAGAGGTGGAAAACAGAGCATGCCATCGTTATCATTAAGAACAATCAATGATATATATATATATATATTTTTTTTATCAATAATAATTTATTATTCCCCTAAAAAAATTACATTATTTTTTTGTCTAGTTTTTGTTTATTTGTTATTGATTATGTAAAAATGGAAGAAGAAAAAAAATTACAAACTGATTCCAATAAGAACCATTTTTCAATGGTTTCTAATATTTTTTGTGATTATAGTTTCTATATCTTCCAAGTAAAAAGATAATTAATTTTAAATTAATTGCTTACTCTCTCGTCCCATTATAAGTTAGTTTTCTCTCTCTTCATTTTACACATTAAAAAAATGTAGAAGTAGAAGAGAGAAAAATCATTTTAAATATTGATGCATTTATAAATGCAAATTAGAATATGCTCTCTTCGTTCTAAATTGTATGACTTTTAGGCATTTTACACGTATTAAGAAATATAATTAATTTTGTGTGGGAAAGAAATATTATGAGTTGTTTTAGAAAATTGTTCTTAATAAATTGTATGGGAACAATAAGTAAAAGAATTAAAAAAAAAATAGTAGTCATAAATAGTTAGATAGGAAAAATAATATTAATGTTTTATTGATATTGTAAAATGACATATAATTTGAGACAATTTTTCTTTCCAAAACGACGTAAAATTTGGGTCGGAGAGAGTATTGGAAGTGATAAAAATAATATTAATTAAAGTTATAATTAAAAAAATGTAATTAATATTGTATTGAAAAGTGAAATAAATTTTATAACAATTTTTTTAACGAATGATTCGCTTATTATGAATGATTCGCTTATTATGAGACGGGGGAGTATCAAATTTGAGATTGTTCTAGATTTTGGAAAGTCTGGAAAGGTGTAAGCACTGTTTGGTTGGGAAGAAAAGTTTCTAAGAGAGAAGTATGGATGAGAGAGTTTGAGAGAGATTGTGGATATAGAAAAAGATGAGAAATAGAGTAGAAGGTAATCGTGATGATAATATCTGAATATGTAACAACTGATCGCAATAGTTTAATATATAGAAATTTTAAATTAGTTTCTGGTGGTGCATTTCGTTTGTCAAAATCCCTAACATTAAAATAGTCTTTTAATAATGGTGACATCAACTCTTTTTTATATTGAGACTGATATGATAATAAATAAGTACTTATGAGAGCTAATATGATAATAAATAAGTATATTGAATGACTAATATGAGAATATTAACGTCATTTTATCGTAAGAGATTATTTTGACTAATATACTGTACAATCAAAGACTATTTAAAATTCTGGTACATTGAGATATTATTGTGGCTATTCGTTGCATATTCAATGATTGAAATGACTATTTGCTATATTATTTGATATAAGAGAAAGGAGAGAGAAACAGAAGGGAAAAAATGTTAGTATTTTATTGTAAGACAAAAATATCTATGAGTTTTGGAAAACAAATAGTTTATGATTAATTAAAAAATCAATGACACAAGAGACTTTAATCTTCCTCTCATTTCCTTCACATTATAGAATAGAAAACAAAAAGTTATGGGATCCACAACGTACTATGCTCTCTCTTCTATTTTTCTCAAAGCAACTTACTTCATCCGTCTCATAATAACCGAATATTTTATTAATTTCACACGTATTAAGAAAAGAAAGTATAACTAAAAGAAAGAAAAAATTGTTTTGAGTGTCTTGTCAACTGTTGATACATTCTCCATTATCATAAATGTAAAGTAGAATATATTGAATTGTAAGTGATGAAAATGATGTTAATCAGAGTTATAATTAGAAGGAAAATATATTATATTAAAAAAATGAAAAGAGACAATTATTTTGGGTGGTTTTATTGAGGTAACTTCAAACAAGAAATTAATATTACATTGTGAAATATGAAATGGGTCAATCATTTGTTAAAAAAATAGTAGAAAAAAACTAAAACATTGTAGAGACTTTTAATTTTTATTTTATTTTATAACAAACAACCCCTTAATATGCTGGTTTGAAATTCCTTAAAAAAACTGTTAGTTTGAAGTTTGTATTTTGATCTTGTTGATTAGACATTACTCTTGTTAGTCTCTAATTTTTCTAATTCAGCATTGCTTTTAATCGTGTATTGATACATGCTTAAAAGGTTCATCCCAGTTATTCATTAAGGTAGTTCAATGAAAAATTCAAGTAGAAACAAAGTAATTAGGCCCGTGAACGGGACAAGTCAAGGTCCATCAAGGTACCCACTTCGATAAGACACGTGGTATCATGCGTGAGTCAATCTTCTCCATCAAATTGTCAAAAACAACACCTCAAAATGACGTGCAATGCAGGTCAACGACCACAATAAGATATTAGGAACCACCTCGTCCCACTTCGTACACTAACATAATGTCTATTTGTCCCACCGCCTCAAAGCAAAACCAACATTTAGACAACCAGTGTTTGTTCTGGATTGGATCCAAAGATCTGGCCTATTTAGGAGTATAAAGCCTAATCCATCATTTGTTACTTCACTTCATCACAACTCCTCGTAAGATCCCTTCAATATATATAGACACCAATCATCACCCTAAAAGCTACACAACTTTCTGAACCATCTGGCTCTCTTATCATGTTGAATGTCAAAATGTTTGTAGGTACTATCCTTTCTTCGCTGCAACAAAGACATTGTTCATCAAATCGACAACCATTTTCAATCTATTGTGTATCAACATTGAATAATTTTGTTTTGGGAACACGTAATTTGAACAAAGGGGAACTTCAAAATTTAATTTTCGAAACATATTTATTCATTTCAGACTTGATTTTTTGAAATACATTTACATGTATTTTAGAAATTAAGTCTCAGTAACTTTAAAATAAAGGTTTATAAGTAAAAACAGGGAGGTGTAAAGAATATTTTCTTTTTAATAATGAAATGACATAGCAACCAATGTAGTCTGGTCCAATAAATAAATAGGGGATATAAAATTTCTTGAAAACTGCTTTTCACACTTCACTCAATGCTAGGAAACACTGTGAAATGACAAATTTAATCCCAAATTCTATCGGTTGTTAATTAGCGTCGGTTAAAATCTATTAATAGTTAATTATCAATGAGGTTATATTGATAATTTCGTGGTGTTTCGTAATAACCTTTCATGTTGCCACATAAATTTTGCACGAATACTAATAGTCATTTTAAATCGCAATCTTTGATGTCACAAAATCAAACTCTTGTAATTAAGTTAATGCGTCTTGAACAAAGATAATAGAATTAGTATAATGTTATATTTATCCAAACTGCTATCTTTTAATTTTTTCTATAAAAGAAAAATAGTTTACTTTATCCACCTCTCTAAAACCATTTGTAGTTTCTTATACTCCCTCCATCTCAAAACAACGGTCATTTAAGATTTGTATACGGTTTTTAAGAAAATGATTAATTGTGTTGATTTTATTGGTAAAATTAATGTTGTTTACTAAATAACCTTATTAATTGTAGTTAGTGGGATAATTAAGTCTGAGGAAATTCAATAAATAAGGATATAATAGTGGAACTAATAATAGTGATACTAATAGTTTGATTTCGTGCTTACAATGGTGCAAACATTCAACATGAAACACATCAATATTAGAGGATGCATGATCACTTTGATGCTTTGAGGATTTCCATGTTGTGAGACATTTGATTTATTGATTGCCAATCGTTGAGACAATGATACTTGGAGAATTTGTTATCATGTTGTTTTCCTACCTTTCTATTTTCATGCTGGTTTATGTTTAAATATTTTGAAGACAATTTCAGATGTTTGAGATAAAAGATCCTTTTGGACATGATTATCAAAACCTATGGATTTTAAGCACACACGTTGTGATTTGTGAATGCATCACTGATATCCTAAGCCTAAGTGCATGTGTATATGAAAAGTTTTAAAAAGTCCACATTTCTAAAGGGAAAAATAATATGTCATTTATTAAAAATATGTCAAAATATATTGGGAATTAGGGTGCCACATTTGCCACGTTGACGTACTCGTACACAAGTAGTCAATCTAACACAACACTCATGGTCAGTGAACATAGTATGCAGATGCCTTCACACAATTGAAAGCTACATTCAAGATCAGTAAAAAAAATGCAATACATATCCCTAACCAAACAAAACACACACCATCATGCAAAATTCGCGATACAAAACACCAAAAACCTAAACCTGAACAAAAATTCATCTATAAACCCCAAATTTCAACTATAAATGGATATGAACATAGAAAATTTAAAATATTATTTGATGAAATAGAAAACTTAGTCCTACTTATTTTAGATTATTGTAAAATTCGAGAGTTTCATTGTTATGGTTGCTTAGTTCTTTGATGAGAGGAAGATGTGAGATTGTTAATTCAACGGGTAGACAAGATATAGAATTTGCGAAGAAAAAGAGGTATGTTTCAGAGATTTATTGGATACAATAGCAATCATAAAAAAATAAAAGGAAAAAGCTCTTCCTAGCGAATTGAGACCTTTATGGACCATAACATGATACCTTTAAATATAAAGATACACTATAACTTTTGTTGGCGACATTAAGATAAAAAAACAAGTGTCAGTTTTGCTGGCTACACTACTCGAATCTTATAAGTCACCGTGTTTGTATGAAAAAGTACATTGCCACTAGATGAGGTGGTGAGATGGTTGGAGGATAGTCAACAAATTATGGGTGTTGTTAAGTTTTCAAAAGACAATCAGATACTAGTAACTAAAAGTGGACAAGGGAAAATTATTGTGATCAATATGGTGTAAGATTTCGACAAAGAGATACAAGTACCGTCAACTACTATTACCGTGAAGAGTTTGGTCACATGCAAGTTATATATTCATAGTTAATGGAGGATTTACGAAGCATAAATGAGATGACAAAAAAAAAAAAAAAGAAATACGCTCCTTCTACAAATGTGGCTAGTTACGTGGAGATTTTCTTTTGTTGCTTTTTATGTTTATACGTTAGATTTTTAAGTGTGAGTGGATAAGTCTCATATATCTAAAACTTTTAAAATTTTAAATGAAGATGTGTCGTCTCTAACGTGAAACACTGATTTGTTGTAGCTCCTTGGTCGACAGACACTAGACACTGCTCCCAGCTATATTACTCTCTCATTTATTATGCTCATTATAGTGACTGGGAATGATACCTTTAAGAAAAGTTGATTATTCACATCACACAACGTGGCATGTTTCTTTTGCCAACTAGTCTTGCAGATTTTTGCCACGTCCTGTATTGCCGACCTCGAGGGTGCTTACTTTGCATCGTTGAATGCTAAGTGTGCGGTGCTGTGCATACTTCCACCGATCAAAGGGATGCTTGGAAATATTATGCAAATTAATTAATAATAATAATAATAAACTAAACTAATTAATAATAGAAAATGACTATACACTATATGCGCCACATCCACGTAACTGTAAACGTGAGCTCACGTGATCAAATATTCTGTCAACTCTTTGTAATAAAATACTAACTACACTCGATTTTACGCCATCTACACCCCCCTTCCAGAAAAAGGAGGTTAGAAATATCATAACGACAACGTGTCCTTCAAGCTCCGAATCACTCATTTCTTGTGCAGTTTTCTTTCTTCATCCTCGTCTTCGAAACGGTTACGATCATCGATTTTGTGCTTTGTTCATGATCTTCAGCAACGATGCTGGAGGATCAAGTAGCGTACCTTTTGCAAAGGTACCTTGGCAATTATGTTCGAGGCCTCAACAAAGAAGCTCTCAAAATCAGTGTCTGGAAAGGTTCATATTCTTAATCACTTTCTATAAGCTTTTAGGTTAATAATTTTTCACTTCACTGTTTAATTGAACTATGAATCAGAGTATGAGTTTATATCGAATGCATGTAGAGGTTTAAATTAACTGTTTAATTCAATCTGTGTTGACTGTATTTACGCCATGTTGTGTATTAGTAAATTGTGCTAAAAAATTGGTGAATGCGAAATTTCTGCATTGCTTTAATTAGTATAGTTTTGATTTGAATTAGAGGGAAAATAAATACTAGAGAAATGCTTATGTTATTTGCAAGTGTAATTTAGCTGTGTTGGATTATTCAATACTTAATTTGTTACTATGAAGCACGTACACAGACACTGGACTTGACACTGGTAATAATTTGTGGAAATGACCAAATTAAATGCAATCACAAGTGTTAGTTTTGTCGGGCACCGGATACGCCTGTGCTAAAGAGATTTGTTATCTAGTGGCTTCTTATTCCAAACTCAATTTGCATTTGCAGGCATGGTCAATGTATGCATAAATTATAAGTAGATAAACAAATGATACTTTGACATCAAAATTTTGATGTCAAATACGATGTCCTTTTATTTTTGTGTATTTTTGTACATATAAGTATATATGTATCTTAGCCTCATACAGGGTCTGTATTTTGATGTTAAAAAAAACAACTGTTTTAAGTATATATGTATCTTAGCCACAAATTATTGAGAGATTCAATGAGTTTATGGATGTACATTTGTGTGTTTTTGCTTTTTATTTTCTTCACATCAGTTTTTTTAATGCATCTTTGATACTTTTTTTTGTTCGTCTCTAAAACTGAACTTTGAAACAGGTGATGTAGAGCTGAAGAATATGCAGTTGAAACCGGAGGCTCTAAATGCTTTAAAATTGCCAGTGAAGGTTAAAGCAGGTTTTCTTGGATCAGTGAAACTTAAGGTTGGTGGGGCATTAACTTCTTTCTTAGAAATTTAGGAGTATACTGTATTGAATCTGGTTATATGCAGCGGAATGATCTAGATTCCTTTGTTTCTTCTTTTGAGTGGTTGTACTTATGGATATAGAATGTTTATTAGGCGTGAGTAACTAATCTGGACCATTTAATCTTACATCATATATGAATGCTCAATATTTATTTTACTTAAATCTAAGCTTGATCCATGACCTTCCATGTTACATTGAAAGGTCGAACTTAGTTCCTTCACCTTTGAAATTCCCACTTCATTAGCTCCATACACACACATTTGAAGTAGCACTTTTAAAGTGGTCTATTTTCAACTATTTCTAGGTATAGTTTTTTTGCCAGCTTTCTTCTCCCAATCAGTGTAATTAAATTTGTGTAGAAAACCAACTATTTTATTTCCATTTTTATATTTTTTATTAGCTTATCTTTTTTGGTTTTACGTTTTATAGTCAATCATCCATTTTGAGGATGATGACATGTTAAGCAAGCTTTGGCAGCAACGTGGACGTCAGATAATTTGTAATTTTTTAATAACGACTTTTTTTTGTTCTATTATTATAAACGACAATGCTATATGTAGGAGCCAGTTTCTATCGTCTATGACTATACTTCTATTATCTGTTGGTTGGAAGACAGAAGTTGCAGACCTGTGGGGGTTGTTATGGGGTGTGGTAGAAGTTCACTATCAGGATAATTCCTTGTTCTTTTTTATTTTTGTTTATATCTCGGGCTTATAATATTTCACTAACTGTTATTATGAGCTGAGCTCATGATAGGAGTCAATGTTTCCTGGGGAACATAATTATGCATCATCTGAGAGTGAAGCAAATACCTGTACAAATATCTCAAGTCATACATATATATTTCTATTGTTCACTCATTGAGCAAACTATTTAAGTAGCATATTCCTTTCTCTATAAGTGGTGGTGTTCATATTTGATGTTTGTATTTTATCAAGGTTCCATGGAGTAGGCTTGGCCAAGATCCTGTTTTAGTATATTTGGATCGCATTTTCTTATTAGCTGAACCTGCAACACAAGTTGAGGGATGTAGTGAAGATGCTGTCCAAGAAGCTAAGAAGAGCCTAATACAGGTAATAATATGTAGGAATTAGGCAAAAGGTTTAGTTCGCTTTTTTACATAACAATTTTATTTGATGATGAAAAATTCATTCCTTTCCTTTTGCAAACAGGAGACGGAATTGAAACTGTGGGAGAAGTCGCAACAACTACAGTCAGAAATGGTACGAGCTTTACTTCAGTTGTTTATGTTTTTTTTTTTGAATTAATAGGATGTTTTCAACTTAGGTGGTTCCATCTATACACTCAAGGTTCTGCAAAACTGCTTGGTTTCTTATTTCTATACATGCTTGAATGACTGCGGCCTAAAATATTTGAATGACTGCATACACGTTTCTATGTGTTCAGGAATAATTTGTATTAACTTGTTGATCTTTTTTTTTTTTTTTTTTTTTTTTTTAAGAATAAGTCGTGGTTGGGATCCCTCATCAGCACCATAATTGGAAATTTGAAGCTTTCAATTTCTAATATTCACATCAGATATGAGGACAGTGAGAGGTAAAGGAAAATTCAAATAAATTAGTTGTCTTACAGATGTTTATATCTTTCCCCAGCCTGATATGTTCTGTCTTGTAGCAATCCAGGGCACCCATTCGCAGCTGGTGTTAGTTTGGACAAACTCTCGGCTGTGACAGTTGATGATAGCGGGAAAGAGACTTTTATTACTGGAGGTGCACTAGATCGCATTCAGAAGGTTCTATTTTGTCTTAGTATAAAATAATTTGGGTGCAACAATGAAATCCCTTGGTACTAATTTAGATGCTTTATAATTTGATAAAGTTCTGAAGCATATCTTGCATTACGACAAAGGAAGGTTAGCTTAAATTTTTTATATTGAATTTTTCTTGCTCGAGAGTTAGTACCAAGAAGCTTATTTCGTTGTTCATAGTCTTTAATCTATTCACTTTTTTTATTGGCCTTTTTTAACGATCTTATTACTTACCAGTACTGAATTACTGAGAGTTGTAGTTAAATCCATCATTGCAAAACGAAAAATAATTTTAGTTCAGAGTCCAAAGTGGTCATTGTCTTTCACTTTCCATAACTATATCATATCTAGAGTTCTTTTGTTTTTAATGTCTTTTGTCCTCGTCACTTTTGCAGTGTGTTGAACTTGATCGGCTTGCAGTTTATTTAGATTCAGATATTATTCCATGGCATGTTGACAAAGAATGGGAAGATTTACTTCCTTCTGAATGGTTTCAGGTTTGTACGGTGGATATTAGAGTGAATACTGAAGGCTGAGTTTATGATGGTCCTTTTATCCGTTATCTTTTGTAGTTCTTTTCTGTCAATTTATACTATCTATTAAAGAAGTTATTGAGTTTGCAGTATAGAAGATACTATCAGATAAAAAAAAAAAGTAACTATATTTGCGGTGAAGGTTGGAAGTTTTCACCCCTGGGGGTGGGGTGTTCTATATTACTACCTTCCCGTCCTTATTATAAGAGAATTTTCCAAGATTTTTTGGGTCTTATTTATAAGAAAATGTCACAATTTTTAAGGTGTTTGTATTTATTTCTTAAAAGACTTTTTTACCCTCATTTCAATGTTTGTCTTTTTAATCTTAATGGTTGTATTTAATGTCGCAATTTCTCATGAGGGTATATTTGTAAAAATACTCAAAATTTACAACCATTCATAACTCCATTAGCTTCGATGTTTTTTTGATTTTTCTTCTAATAACAAGGACTAGGGAGAGTATTATCTTATGGCAAAGTAGTAGAGTACTATAGTGAGTTTTGTACATGGTATGAATTAGGTTTTTACATTGGGCCTTACTCATTCTTACAAATACGACTTGTAAGGGGAGGGTGGCACTAGTGCTCAGAGGCACAAACCAATCCTTTGGTACTTTTACATAGGTAGAGTTGGAAAAATAAAGTGGAGACCGTCTTTCAGTTTTGCCTAGGATTTCTGTGGTTAGAATACAATATAATATAAAGATGTATAACAAAAATCTTTAATGTCTTTGTATTATATTAGACATAAAGTTAAGGGCTCCTGACTAGTGGTTTGAGAGTAAAAGTTTTCAATTTACAATTTTGGATGTAAAATATCAGTTCGAAATATTGTTTACTTTTTGCATAAAATAGTTGCATACTGGGTGATTTGTTCGCAACTCAAAATTCTTAGCTTACCCAGGCCAGGGTTAATTAAGAGTTATTAAAGCTATTCTCAGGTTCCTTGCTTAGCATTGTATTATTATGGCCACATAAGACAAATCACACGAGAGTCTTGCCAGGCTTGGGGAATTGTAGGTGTCAGGGCTTTGGAAAGAAACATTGGTAAATAGACAACTTCCAGGGAAGTCTATGATGTAATGTTATTTGGTTTGAATGGGACAACACATATTTAAAGCAGAGCAGGTGCATTTTGCCCCTCTGAACGAATGGATTATTTGACTTCTTTAGACGTGGCTCGTGATTTTCTTTTGTCATCACGACTTTATTATTACTCCATCTCTCCCTTATTGTTTCTCATAGAGATTCTCATAAAAAACCAGATATTTAGTTTTGGCACTAAAGATGGGAAACCTGCGGATACTTTGTCGCAAAAGCACTCATATATTCTGCAACCGGTGACTGGGAAAGCGAAGTACTCAAAGCTGCATTCGAGTGAAGTTGCTGATAGCAAACAACCTTTGCAGACGGCTGTGGTGAATTTGGATGATGTTACAATCAGCTTATCTAAGGTTCATTTGATGCTTCTTTTTTGAACATTTTGTTGCGTGAGATTGTTATTATTTTTGGGGATAATCTTTGCATTTCTGTCTTTGCAGGATGGATACAGTGATATGATGAAATTAGCAGACAACTTTGCTACATTTAATCAGCGTCTAAAGTATGCTCATTTCCGTCCACTGGTACCAGTAAATTCTGATTCCAGGTCTTGGTGGAAGTATGCTTACAGAGCTGTATCTGATCAGATGAAAAAGGCAAGGTATTTAAACACATTCCAAATATGTTCACAGCTTCATGCATTAGTTGTCAGTTGCTAAGATTTGTGATTGCTAGTTACTGTAATAGGGTTATAACTTGCATAAGTAGCCTGCAGTTTAATAATATAATTTGTAATCAAACAAGACTAGTGGCCAGTATTTGACTAATCTATATACTTGTTTCACACTGTTGAGAACTCTTGTGTCAACTAGAGATGATATCAGGCCTTATTCTAGATCTGTTTTGGGCCATGATCTATGTTGCACCACCTGTATTTGTCCACACTCCATATATACCCCCTTATGGGCACGAAGTAGTGTGTTGACTGTTGAGATCCCTGTTATTTCCCCCCCATTTCATGCTTAAGATGACAGAACAGTGATTGGGCAGCTAATCCTTTGGAAGGTTCTGACAGCAGTAAAGGCTACTTAGGAAGAAGCAAATGTGGTCATGGGACAGCTTCCCTCTTTCTGTCTTGAGGATAATGGCATTAGAGTCATCGAATAGCTCATCTGTTGTCAAGCGGCGATACCCTTTGTCTGACTTGAAGACAAGACAAAATTTAAATGGGGTGGTATTGATTGGCTTTTGATTTGAATGGAATCATGACAACCTAGTGTGCAGTACTTGGCCCAAATGTCCTGGGCCTATTTAGAGTTACCTTAGTTAGGAAATAGGAAAGGAGGGAAGAGGAAGTTACTGATAGAGATGAGGAGGAAGGTTACATATAGGAAATGGAGGACAAACACTCCCATTTCTGTAATAGTTTCTTTTCAATCTATGTTGCTTTTCTGTCAATGTTACCATTTTGCTTATCTATTGAATTGTGCTCTTATCAGAAGCAAAGTAGACAAACACTCTCTTAACAACTTGCACTATTAAGTTTCATGTAATGTGTGATAAACTCTTAGTGATCAGATGACAAATTTCATGTGGTTACTGGTAGCTCCTACTAGATTTTGGAAGAAGGGAAATTTTATGTGGCTTTCAGTTATCATTCTTCTGTCTATTTAGCAACCTAAATCTTATTCAGCTAATGTACTGTCTTATAGGGTGAATAACTTGTTTTAATGTTTTCATCAATATTATATCTTTGTGGGACCTAATGATGATAGTTGATCTTTACTTATCATAGTTAGATGTTTGTATTTCATTACCTCTTGAACTAAGGTTATTTTATTTCTGTCAGTGGAAAAATGTCGTGGGAGCAAGTTTTAAGATATACAAGGTTGCAGAAGAGATATATCTCTCTCTATGCTTCACTGCTTAAGTCTGACCCCAGTCAGGTGACAATTAGCGGAAACAGAGAGATTGAAGACCTAGACCGTGAACTTGATATTGAACTTATACTGCAATGGAGGTATATTGTTTATTCTGGGATATTTGTTTGGCATCCTGATATTAACATTGATAATTCAATCAATAAAATATTTAAGGGTTAAATATGTTTTTGGTCCCTATAAAATTGGAACTTCTAAGTTTAGTCCTTACTTAATTTTAATAGGTTTTTTAGTCCCTACAAAAAAAATTTACTTCTAATTTTAGTCCCTGTTAAAACAAAGTTTGTTTAATTATCCTTAAACTCTTAAATTTTTGAACGATTTTTTTTAGAAAAGTTTAGAACACTATGAAAGGTTCAATTACTAAAATTTAAATTTTTTTAACATGAAACGAATTAAATATGAATTTTTTAAAACGATAAAAGTTAAAGATAAAAGTAATAAAATCTGGACATATATATCAAATTTTGCGATAAATTTTTGCGGAGGAACTTTTAATAATGTTCTTAACACGTCTACAAAAAATTGTTAAAAAACTTAAGAATTTAAGCATAAATTAAACAAATTTGAATTGAGCAGGGACTAATACTGAGTGCATAATTTTTTTGTAGGGACTAAAAGAACTATTAAAATTAAGTAAGGACTAAACTTAAAAGGCCTCAATTTTATCCGGACTAAAAACATATTTAACCCAATATTTAATATTGATAAATATTGTTTATGGCATGTATGATTTAAAAGTGAAAACTATTAAAGGATAAATGTGTATATGTCATTCTTTGTCCCCTTGACTTTGTGAACATTAGATATTTCTTTCTTCCCTTGCAATTGTACTATGGAATCCGCATATTTGGATTGAACTGAAAGATTCACACATATGTGTGGAAGCTATGTTAGACATTGGAACGTTCTTGTCTATTCTTCAACCTTGAAAAATCTATGTTTATTGGTGTTTGCAGAATGTTGGCGCACAAGTTTGTGGAGAAATCAGCGGAGTCAAATCTTAATGCTAGGAAACAGAAAGTGGGGAATTCTTGGTGGTCATTTGGATGGTGTGGAGTCTCTTTTAGAAATACTTTCATATTTCAGCAATTAAATAATGGATTTTACTTGAGTTTTGGCTGTGCTGCTCACCTATAACCACATACATTCTCAGGACCAGTAATTCTCCTAAAGAGGAAACCGAGGAATTCAAATTCAGTGAAGAGGACTGGAACCAGTTAAATAAAATGATCGGGTATAAGGAGGGTGATGATGGGAAATCAGCTGTAAATAGCAAGGCAGATGTTGTTCATACTTTCCTGGTAGTTCACATGAATCACAATGCTTCGAAGCTTATTGGGGAAGCAAACGAGCCTGTAGCAGAATTATCATGTGAAAATCTTAGTTGCTCAATAAAGCTTTATCCGGAAACAAAGGTTTTTGACATTAAGTTGGGTTCATATCAGCTATTATCACCAAAAGGTCTCCTTGCAGAGGTTTGAATTTTTTCTTAATGATTGGTGTGAATTTTTTTGCCTTTTGATTTTTATAGTTGCAAAATATATGGTATCATGAGCATTTGTTTGACATCCTTTCAGAGTGCAACCTCCAATGACTCATTAGTTGGTGTCTTCAATTATAAACCTTTTGACGACAAGGTGGACTGGAGCATGGTGGCCAAAGCTTCTCCATGTTACATGACTGTATGCTGTTTTTCATTTGGTATCCTTTTTCCCTCTGAGATTTTATTTATTTGGTTTAATTTTATCTGATTTTTCTTTGGCGTTTGAACAGTATATGAAGGAAAGCATTGATCAAATTGTGAAGTTCTTCGAAAGTGATACTGCTGTAAGTCAGACCATTGTGCTAGAAACTGCAGCTGCCGTGCAGGTACTATTTAACATCTCTACTTTTTGGAGTTTTGTTAACCAGCAAAGTTATAACTAAGATTCCTGGGCTCAGTATGTTACATAAAAAGTTTACGAGACAGTTGGACTTTGTCATGGACATAATTGTTTCTCTCCAATCAAATGCTCCAAAGAACTGCAGAAATCCAAAAGTTTCATAATGCGACAAAACTTCTGCCTCCTTTTTACCAAAGCCTTGAATTCTAACCTTACAAAACTAGTTGAACGTCGGAAAAACCTAAACTTCATCAGAAGCCCCAAGGTGTTCCATAAACAGGCGTCACCTTGTGATTCTAGAACAGGTGCTTAACTTGAAAAGCACATCAAGAAAGAGGATGTAGAGGAGAGTGCGGCCTACTGACATGCAACAGATCAATTACGTTGATCCTATTATGTACTTCTGTTCAAATAAGAGACTTCCATTAAGAAGGACGGATAGGATCTGCCTGATGGCAGTTTTTGGTCAGGAAATAATAAGTGACAATCATTTAATGGCAGTTTTAGGAAGTTTAATAGCAGTTATTACTTATTAGATGGTTATGATTGGAAAATAATATCTGAATTTTTATTAGTATATATATGATACTATGATATGGTAATATCAGAAGAAGAGGGAAGAAGGTTGGCATTTTGACAGAGAATACGCTCCGTAGGATTCATAGTCTCTGGTAATGCAACTTGTGTAATAGGAGAATTTGGTGCTATCAAGGACCTTTGGATTTAGTTAACTGATCAGGATTCAGGAGGAGTGTGCTAGCAATTGGAAGAAGGAATTACTAGACACAAAATTAGATCAATTCAAAATACAAACTCTCCTATCTGGATTGATACTGATAGTGAGCTTAGATGAGTACAATCAAGTAAAACCAGACTCGATTCCAGCTTACTAGCTTCCCTGTGCTTCAAGTCTCTACGAAAGATTTATTTTGTTTTGTTCACATTTTCATTTGTAATTTTTCCCTCCCAGATCTGTTCTCTCTTTATATTGTTATGTTTCTGTGTCTTTTCTCAATATATTTCATATGCGAATTTATTTTTGTCTTGCTGGAGAGTTCCACTGTTAAATCTTTTGTGAAAAAAAAATGTTCTAATTGGTTGTATCATTGTTCGTAGATGAAAATTGATGAAGTTAAGCGCACTGCCCAACAACAAATGAACAGAGCATTAAAGGATCACGCCAGGTGACTTTACTTTTCATGTGGTCTTCTAACTCTGTAATATATGTGAATTCGTAAAATAGAAACAGAGCCTATGGTGCTTGGGCAGGAAACAGTTGTATACTATTGTTGAATAATGACAATAGGAAATTTCGTTGTTATGATGCTTATTAGATGTAGGTAATTGAAAATGAGGTTGATTTAAATCACACTTACACTTATAATAAGTAATATTAACAAATGATACACAAATGAAATGAGCGTTGGACATGATAATATCCAATACAGCTATTTGACTCTTACTCAAAACATATACAAAAAATATAGGATATATGTTTATGGTTAGATTTAAATCACACTTATAATAAGTAAAATTAATAAATCATGCACCAATGAATTATGTTAGATTGGATATGATAATATACAATATAGTTATTATACTCTTGCTCAAAACATATACAAAAATATAGGATACATGTTAAAAATTATAAAACAATGAATATAGAACTGTGGTTGAGCTTATAGGGTTTTAGGTAGGGTTGAGCATCAGACGGTTTCGAGCGGGTTCGGTCCCGAAATCGTCATTCTAGATGAAACCGAACGCACCAAATCAAGAACCAGTTCCGACCGTATCTTGTCTCGGTTTCGGCAGGTCTCAAGTTTGTCGGTTGGACGGGTAGCACGGATGGGTTGATTCGGTTATGTGCCTCAACAAGGAAAAAATTACAGAGAAGCATGAAGAGGAAGCAAATGGACATGAATGGAACCTCTATTTTTACCTCTGCACAAAAATGACAAACATACAATAAAAATACACAAAGAACGTGAGAGAGGGAGGGAGAGAGAGACAGAGAGAAAGGGGCAAACAACAAAGGAAATGAAATAAGAATATGAGGGTGAAGA
>Ga0315915_1005336_pt1 | contig 16044 bp, 13 predicted proteins | sample MpolbnodulesMG_FD_207738 | JGI IMG/M metagenome (GOLD analysis project Ga0315915, IMG submission 207738) | Medicago polymorpha root nodule microbial communities from Los Angeles, California, United States - branched nodules | ecosystem: Host-associated > Plants > Roots > Nodule | place: USA... | reverse complement strand
TTTTTACATATCCAACAACATTCAAAGTGCAAGAAATTTGAATCTGAAATAGTGACGAGATTCAGCATGTTCTTTATCAGCGAGATGGTAAGATAAAGCCATACCACCATAAAGAACATGGTAGAGAGGTGTAAGAGAATCAGTTTCGATGTAATTTTCACCATAATTATCCAAACCTTTCTTGATGGAATTCTTAATGTAATTGAATGAAAGCATCGGTTTCACGTGTTTGGGGAGTTCGGTTACCTTCTTCCCTTGATCTAGTTGTAGAATCTCCTCATCGCCATTGTTGAACACAACAAACCCTAGAATCGGAACACTGTTTCAAGCAAAAATTGATTGAATCCTCATCAATTACTAAAATCTAAGATTAATTGGATCCAATTACTATAAAAAAAAATCTAGAATTGAAACACAGCAATTCACAAAGGTAAATTTTGGGTCACATATTCAACACACAATTCATACAAATAAATCACCATAAAAATAAGCATGGAGGATCGAAGGAAAAGGGTCGAAGAGGAAAAAAAATATTAAAAAGGTGTTTTTATTCCGTAGAAATAGTAATAGTAAACTGAGCATGGAGGATTGAAGGAAAAATAATTTAATTAATTTTATGGGTTGATTTTGCAAAAGAAGAAGAGGTGTGGTTGAATTTTCAGTTGAATTTAATTAAGCCTATATTTTATTACTGATTAACATGTGGTTTACGTTTTAAACTGAAGCATATGTTACATACATCGGTTATTCCATTCATGGTAGGATTGCATATCCTAAACTAACATGATTACTTATATATTCACAGATTACCATGACTGCAGCACTAGGGTTTGAAAGTTTCTTGGTGATGCGCCATGGAGCTGGTCCTTTCAGTGACTTGAGTGCTGAAACAGCTAATTCTTCATCTGCCGATTCGTGTTTAAAGGATGCAAATGGAAAACATAGATTAGGATGCTATTTCTGCAATGATGTTGTTGCACCAACTGATGTAATTTCCATGCAGAATCGTGCTGTGATATTTGAACTGATGTAATTTCATGTATAACTAATTCATACTTGCTTTCTGCAGTCAACATCCAATCGCACTTTGGACCAGCAATGTACTGTGACCCGACCAGGGCTAGCTCCTATTGCCTCAGCCCTTGCTGTTGAACTTTTAGTAGGGATTTTGCATCACCCTCAAGGGTAATTCTGCAAACATTGATTTTACGTGAAAAGAATTTTGAAAAGAAATTTCAACCTACTTTATGTATCCTTGAAATTCAGGTATTGACAAACATTTTTTTCAGGATATTTGCAGAGGCTGATATTAACAACAGTGTCACTGGAGCTACTGAGAGCTCTCTTGGCATTTTACCTCATCAGATTCGTGGTTCCCTTTCTCAATTTTCTCAAATGAGCCTTGTAGGTTACTCCTCCTCCAGCTGCACAGCCTGTTGCCATACAGTAAGTCTGAAAATTTTATAATGTTTGATAATACTTTATGTGGTTAGTTATTGTATGCTGCTCTGTTTAAATTGCTGCTTGCAGTGTATTAGATGTTTTGCATAGGGTTGTCAACGGGGCAGGAGCCCTAATTTTACCTGGAACACATCAGCCATAAGTTTGATACTGTGCTAATATGATTTTAATACTAACTTACTTTTATCTAAGTATTGATTTTGGAATTAAAGGAGTAATTGATTAAAGGCATTTTATCAAATATCTTCAAGTTTAAATTTCTGTCAATATCTTCAAGTTTAAATAGGTTCAATATAAATTGGGGCAAATGTTAACTCCAATTAGATATCATTCAGTTTGTTACTACATCTATGTTTATCATTTTCCTAATCCCCTTTGTTTTGTAAAACTGCAACCATTCAGGTTGTATCGGAATATCGAAACCGAGGAATGGAGTTCATACTTGAAGCAATTAATCATCCTACCTACTTAGAGGATGTCACTGGACTGACAGAGTTAATGAAATCAGCCACCAAATTCTCATTGGAGTGGGACAAGGACATAGATAATGTTGACGAGGATGAAGATTGTTTTGAAATATGAAGCATAACAATTAGTCAGTTGTACATAAGCTAATTTGGGCAATTATAAATTTAGCCTGTGTCAACAGTTGGTATACTTTGTCAAATGTACAAAAACTGAATTTACATTCTTTGATTTATTTGAATTACTTGACTACAAATTCAAAATCCAATCTGAAATTTGTTAAAAGTTGAATAAATTATCATCTCAGAAAAATGATACACGGGGTAATTAAGGGGATGTTTGGTTTTGTCTTAAATAATTGAAAGCTGTATTGAATTGGAGTATTTTTTTATTTTTATTTTTGAAATTCCTTTTTTTTTTTTGGTTACAGTTTGATTGACCACTCGGAGGGGCATTCCCATACTAGGTCTAGGAGCCAACATTTCTAGCTAATCCAACAAGTTTATGAGCTTTGACATTTAACTTTCTTCTGATATGGTCAATTTTGACTACATCTAGACTATTCATAAGTTCCTTACAATCTAAGATAACCTGATTAATAGTAGCCACTACCAGTTTCCTATCAAACCATTGAGCAACACAGTTTGTGCATCAATTTGAATTGTCACCTTCCTCCGCTGTTGTGAAACGGCCAGTTGCAGCCCCCAATGAACTCCCAGTGCTTTTGCCAATAACGGTTCAGTGTTGATATTGTATGTGACGAGCTGAAAAAATTGTCTCACCCCAGCAGGTCACGCCTTTGCTGAAACAGCCTGCACCAACCTGCATATGAAAATCAGTATCTGGTGTATTGTCTGCTTCCATAAGTTGAACAGGAACAATTTGTTGATTTCTCCTTGGTTGGCTGAATGAACTTCACAAATGAACCCCATGGCTTCCTTAGAAATTTGTTCCGGGACTGCCTCCTTATTCTTGAACACAGTTTGATTTCTTGCTTGCCACACCTTCCACAAAGTTGAACAGAATATTTGGGCTCTATAAGGGTCTTTGCACGTGAGCCATTCAAGAATCCAAACATTGATATCAGTCTGCAGGTCAGGGACTCGAATGCCCAAGGGTGATGAGAACCGCACCTCTTTGTGACTTCACAGACTGTTCGAACTTCAAAGGATAAATAGATGTTCTGGGGATTCTTCAGTCCAAGTTGCATCAAGAGTGACATCTTTCTTTCTTATGGTAGCCCTTGTTGGAAGGATATTCTTACCTAATCTCCACAAAAAGTTCTGAATCCTGTTTAGCAGAGGGGAATGCCAAATCTCTTTCCACATGATCATTTAGCTCGCACACACTAGCTCCGAATGCTAATGATTTGTTTGGCCTCTTCTTGGCTAAAAGACATGCGAATTAGGTCCCTCCTCCATTGCTTCGTATCAGGATCATTTAGCTCGCACACACTAGCTCCGAGACTCAAAGTTGTAATAGGACTCATGACTTTGGACTCGGAGTTCGCCAGCATCCAGTTATCTTTCCACACCTTCACCTCCATTCTGTTCCTAACTAACCACCTTGATCCTTTCTTAACCACCTCTCTGACACTCATCATACTGCTCCAAGCATAGCTCGATGCAAACCCCTATTATGCTTCCATGAAGCTGCCTCTCGGATAGCCGCAACTTTGAAAATTCTAACCATTAGAGAGAGGTTCCCTGTGGTAAGTCTCCAACAATGTTTCCCCAACACGGCTTTGTTAAAATCACTGATGCTCCTGGAACCCATACCTCCTTTCTTCTTAGATTTGGACAGTCACTCAAGTTGACTCTCGAGTGAAAGTATTTACCGATAAAATTCTCTTAATTTTTTTCAATTACTACGAATATTTTATATAATGATTTTATAAATATTATATTATTTTACTTTGTTTCTCAATATTTTCATAGAAATTAGTAAGGGATAATGCATGTATATGCAGGGGCCAGGGTTCGAACCCCAGACACCCACTTATTCACCTTTAAGGTGAATTTCTCTAGCCGTTATGCTACTTGACCAAAAAAAAAAAATGTTATGCATTATGAATAAGACAAATCGGACATTTCATTAAAAAATGTGATTATTTATACAACTCTAAGCCAATGAAAGATCATAAGTGGAAACTAAAGAAATCCAATTACAATTTTATTTGCTTTCATTGGAACTAGGATTTTAATTTGGGAGCAGGAAGAGGAGTGCCATCTAAGAAATGTTTAATCAAAGCAAGAGCTCTTGCTGGTTGGTAACTTGGCACTTGATGCCCTGCTTCTCTCACTGTAGCAAATGTTAGGTCTCCTTTGTATACTTGTGTATATCCACCAACCTGTTTCAAACAAACAAAGCTTCTTATAAGAACCACACTCTTAAATGTATACTCCTTCCAGTTCTTTTTTTTTTTTTTTTTGACGAACCCTTCCAGTTTTTTTTATAAGAGATATTTTGGTCAACAAAAGTTAATGTATCTGATCCTAATTTTGAACCAGATACATCAATTTTTGTTGACCCAAAAGTCTCTTATAAATAGGACCGTAGGAAGTACTACATTTCAAAAACTCATAAATTATCATAAAAAATGTCAAGACAACCATATGATTATTCCTTCATTTCAATTGTTTAGTCTTGTTTGATATGAATACTACATTTTCAAAAAGCTAGAGTGTAAATAACAAGTTTTGAAATTACCTCTCCATAAGCCAACCATGGGTGCCACCTAGTTTTAATGGGAAGGTTCATCTTCTTAATTGAATTCTTAGTTGAAGTAACAGGAACCCTTCCATCTGTGTCACCACTGCATCAAACAAGAGGTTAGTAATATCAGTTTGTGACATGGGTTGACAAGGGAGAAAAAAATATTATCGTTAGAATTAAGGAGATAAAAAATTGATAAGTTCGTGGCAAGTTTCAAAAAAGAACGTTAAAAACATACTCTTTTCAATTATTATTTTTGTTAACGTAAGAAATTCACCAGAATTCTACTCGATCACAAGGATCTAAGTTTGTATTTGGTGTGCGACCTATCGTAAAAGTAATGTTATTCGTACGAATTTTATTAGGAAATCCGAGTTGATGTGATAAAGAGATCACAAGTTCAACAACTATTATAAAACATTAGAAAATGTGTCGAAATTAGTTTTTTTCGTCAAATATTATAGAAAAAATTAATAAAAGTGTATTAGCTAGAGTGTTACTTTCAATTTTCTTCAAATATGATAGAAAAGAGGGAATGAATTTTAACCTGAAAATCCAAACCCTAAGGCCACTATTGAGGAATTCATGTAAAAGGGGAAGGACTGTTGAAGCGCTATCAACCCAGTGTCCAATGACATCACTGCAAGGACTCCATTCATATTTGAGTTTGGTGACATTAGCATGAAGGGCCTCTTGAACATCTTTTCTATTAAGATAGGCAGACACATAAGACTCACCACATGGATCATTCACAATCTGTAAAATAAATAAACAAGGTACATTAATTAGTTCTATTTATCGGACACGATAGATATCTGACATCAGGACACACCTAATTTAAGAAGTATATGTGCTTCATAGAAAACACTAGAAGCGTAAGTAAAATGTATAGTACTCTTCATCTTTTATTTATTTTAATTTTTTTTTACCAACACTTATTTTTATATATTATAGTCAAAATAACATGTGTGTTGCACAGGACAAAAGTCTAGTTTTCTAAATCAATTAGACTAAATATTTCATAATTTATAAATTATTTTGAAAGTAAACTGGATTAGAATATATTTAATTGGGACTAAAACCGTGTTAACCCAAATTAGTAGAGAAACAATGAAATTTGAAGCTTACAGAGTACTTTTTGGGCCTGGTTGTGAGATTGTCATTTTTGCAAACTGGTGCATAAATGTTATATAAATTAATGAATGCAAGATCTTCATTAACTTCATCAGCCACTGCATTACATTCTTTTGAGAGTTTATCAGATGAGAAATCACAGACACTTTTTATATCATAAGCTGCTTCATCTGAGATGATAGCATGGCTAGCAAGATAATCATACATTGCTGGTGAGTCTGTCTGATCATTGATTACTGCATTCCCTATCTGCATAAAATTAAAAAAAATAAATATTGCACATGATAAAACCATAATAAAAATCTCAATCCTTTATTAATCTACTCATTTTTTTTAATTATATTTTTTAAACTTGAACAAATATTTTAAAAAATAAAAATTTAATTTTTGAAAATAAATGTGATCAACAAAAGCTATAATGCCCAAGTGGACCAAAAAATGATGGAATATTTATGGTCCACAAATGACCAAAATTCTTCTTTGGTCCTTATACATAACTACCATGACAATGACAAATTTAAGGTGTCTCATAGCTCAAATAAAGAAGAGCTCAAAGGTACCACTTATCATATAACTATTCATTTGTCCACCTATTTTAAAATATTAAAAGTAAAATTTTAGAAAGGTACTTTTTTTCCACCTAATTTGCATATAACTACTAATTTGTCCACCTATTTTAAATTTTAAAAGTATAATTTTAGAAGGATATTTTTTTTTCACTTAATTTGTTATCAAAAACTTTACTTATGGACAACTTTTTCCATTTGAAAATAAACTTTCAAAAAGTATGTGTGGTGAAAAAAACAGGGGTGTGATAAATCGCTCCCATGGAATATCAACACTCCATTAAAGAAATGATCACCATGACCCAACAGCAAAATGATTTTTAATTTCACATGCCAAAATTCTACAATTTAAATGACCCAAATAAAAATTATGTTTCTTTTCTTATCATACGTGGTTTTCACGCGCTTTTGCATAAAACCTTTAAAAACACATTGAAATATTTGAATTTTAAAATTCGAATAGAACATGCAAGAAACTTATAGAGTGTGAAAAATAATAGGTAATATTATATATGATCAATCATTCATCGCATCTCTCAATTTCTCTCTTTTGCTTTTTATTTCTTATATAACTTTCTTTCTTATACCTCTTAGTATCACACCCCAATCCAACAGAAGTTAATAAGCCAATCATGAGCCATGAATAAAAGTGGCCTGACCCTGGACCAACAGAATTATGAACACAACCAATTTTAAGTCTTTTTTTCTCCATCATCATGGAAACAACAAGACTTTTCTCCTCATTTGAAAAAGGTTATTCAAATCGCTGGCCTTAGTAAGGGTATATTTTAATTTGTTTTTAACATGATAAATAACAGACTTAATAGCAGTTTTAGCCTCCTAACTTTTCCAAAATTGCGATTTTGGCTCCCTAAAAAAAAAAAACTACAAAACCGCCGAGCTTGGTAACGATTTTGCCAAGCTAAAAAAAAACTAAAAAACTACTAAAAAAACTACAAAATTGCGATTTTGGCTTTAAAGAGTCTAGCGACAAAACTACTTTTTATTTTGCCGAGCTTGGTAACGCAAGCTTGTGGCCTAAATAAGAGTATTAAGATGTTGAAAGTTCTTTGATGTGTGAAGAAGAAAAAAACTACGTGTGTATATATATATATATATTTTTTTTTTTTTTTGTCATATAAAACTACATATTAATTATAGAGAAAAGAGACATTACAGGTTCAAACCTGTAAATGTCTTTGCAGTAGTTTGTAGCTTTTTACTATTAAACTATATACAGGGACCAACCTTAAAAACAATTTCTATATACATTTCTTTTTTGAGGGAACACATACACATTTGTTGAATACATGCTTAATTAATTATATTATTTTTTTTGACAAAGCTTGATTAAACTATTGTAACATATGACATTTCTAACTGTAAAGAAAACAAGGAAATTAAGAATGAGGAAGTCACAGCACATACCAAGATTCCTTTGAGGTTGATGGTTGTCTTTGCCTTTTTGTTATGATAAAGAATGGTATGTGCAAGTTGAGGAACATAATGTCCAGCATAACTTTCTCCAGAAATATAGAAATCCCTGTTTTTATATTCTGGAAACCTTTCCAACCAATTTACCAAAAATAAATAGTTATCTGTAGCTGTTTTCTTGTCTCCATTAGTACTATAATCTGATGATTTGTTTGAATAAGAAAATCCTACTCCAACAGGTGACTCCAAGAACAAAACATTTGCAGCTTCAAAACCCAATTGGGTCATTAATTAGTTTGGTGCTTAATAAAAATAATTTATTTTGATATAGAGTAAAAAGTAAATAAAAAATTATTGGGTTAATATATGTTTATTCCCTGTAATATTAACGGTTTTTGGCTTATTCCCTGTAAAAAAAATTGTTTAGATTCTAACCCTGTAATTTGGTTTTGAACCTTCACGAATTTTGACTGTACAAAATCGATGATATGACAGGGATGTAAACCGAAATTCACTCAAATTGCAGAGGGAAAAAGTACTTTAAATTTTGAAATTTGAGACGATCCAAAACCAAAAAATTTTCAAATTATATTGTTGAAATCTAAACATTTTTTTTACACGGGGTGTAAATAAAAAACTGCTACTATTACATGGTAACAAATATTAACCCAAAATAATTTAATAGATTATATATTTTGTATATACCATAGTTCCATGAATATCTATTATGGTGTAGTGTTTTCCCATCACTGTTTACTCTGAAAGGTCCCAATTCTTGCATTGCTCCATAGGCCAGAGATGAACATCCGGGACCTAAAAATTGAAATGATAACGTATGGAATTAGCCTCAATGATGAAAATTTAATTATTTTTGTCTCAAAATTAAAATTTAATTCTAAAGTTTAATTTATTATTTATATCATTATTCTTGTGCCCACAAGGCAACTAGCATGATTCTACCCTACCACCATAAACAACCAAGTGTGGCTCACAATTTCATAACATAAAAGAAAAAAAAGGGAAATTTTAACCGGTGTTTCATGGACACTAGTTAAGGATATTAAAAATGAAATTATATGGTAGTTATTGTATTGAAAATGTTGATCAAAGTCATCACCCGTGAGACATTTTTTTATTTATATAAAGATACTTTTTGTATTTCATCATCAATGTAAATTTTTAACTGTACTTATAAGAAAAAAGAAAATAATCATTTTTAAATTACATTATTATTTGTTTTTTTAAAGGATTTTCAAATTACATTATTGTTAGCTTATTTATTTGTTCTCATACACCAATTATTTACACTCTTGATCAATCTAATTAATAATTGATGTAGCACCTTCATGAAACCCAATGACATGTTGACACATAAAGATGATAGTGATGGAAAAGAATCAGAGGTCTATATTGGATGTTATATTGGATGTATTAGCAAGTTTTGTTGACCATGTTCTTTAGTATATGTAAATGATGTTTCCTTTAAAACGTGATAAAGAAGACAAAGAATTTTTTTTACATGTGCAGGTCAGTGGTCACACTATACTATAGGACTTTCAAATTAAATAAAGCACAAAGATAGTTGTCACATTAATTTCAGGACACTTCAACAACCAACAAGGTACATTATGAACAAAGACTAGTCAAATTTAATAATAATAGATAGATAGATTATTTTTACCTCCATTGAGCCAAAGAAGAAGGGGAAGTGTTTCTTTAGAATGCTGAGCTTCAACAAAGTAATAGTAAAAGGCTCTACCACCCAATTTATCCAATTTGACATACCCTCCAAATTGAGAGAATTTCACCAATGGTTGCCCTGGAAGACTCTTAATCCTATCTTTCTCTTTGAGACTCTCTTGAGAATGAACAATGGCATCATCATACACAATTTCTTGTACCTCAAATTCACTTCTATCAATTTGTGAATTTCCTCTGTATTTTTCCTTGTGAAGATTGTCAAGAGCTTTAACTTGTTGGTTTCCATGGATTTCAATCACAAAGTATGAAAGAATTAGAAAGGATAGAAGAAGAGAATAACTAATTGCTTTTCTCATTGTGTTTTTATTTGTTGTGGCTTTCTATGAAGATTCACTAGGGGAATGAAGGTATATATGAAGGTGAGAACTTAAAAGTATGAGGATTATGAGGTATATAAATCCAAAAGTAGCTAGCTGTTTCATGTAACTATCAAATTGTAGAATAGAGAATAATTATAAAATGATATTTATTTTTTTGAAATTAGGAAACCAAGATGGGGTAAGATTGGGTAGCCCCCCCAAAATTGATATGATAAGGATATGAATCAACTTGGGCATTAAGAGTTTGTTCTTGGCTACCAATCATGTTAGGAGGCCATGTGAGTGGATTTTATTGGAAATATATAGTACAAAAACTATTCATGTGTGTATCCCCTGAAAAAATAAGTGTATGTGTATGTTTCATAATTCCACTCTTGTGAGTCTAAAAGTTTGTTATTTTTTATTTCAACGACGAGGATTGTAAAGTAAAATTTAATATTTTCTTTTAGGGATGAAAAAAAAATCTCCACCCGTGGATATCCGTGGATAAAACCTGTCACGGATACGGAGTGAATATTTTAATGGATATCCATGAATAAATTAAACGGATATTTTAACTACCCGCTAATTAATGGATATGGATGCGGATTTAAAGGTATCCACACCCGCAGATATCCATACCCGCTATTAAACTGAATAAATTACATAAATAACCTTAATACATTTCAATTTCCTAAGCAAAAAACCTCAGTATTGTAAGTGTTATTAGTTATTATGCTCCTTTAAAAGGAAGTGAAAGTGATTGAGATTGTTGAAGTAAGAATCTTTGTTTTTGTTGAATATGATGAGCTTTCGTTATGCTTTAGTTAAATCAAAGAACTTTATTTTTATTAAATATAAGAGACTTTATTTATGTTTTTATTGAGTCAATGATCTTTGTTGTTATTTTAATGTATGAATATTATGTTTTGCTACAGAGAAAAGAAAATGCATGTGATGAACCTTTGTTTCTAAATTTTACTAAAAAAAATAAACAATTTTTTTTAAAATGTTATCCATGGATATCTGTATAAACCCGCAGATACCTCAAAATTTACGGATTACTCGTTAAACGGATATCCACGCGAATATGGATAGAATATTGATTTCATATTTATCCAACGGAGCGGACACAGATATCACACTATCTGCATCCATGGATATTCATTTACATCCCTATTTACTTCATACAATAATATTTTAGAAATTCGGATCATATAACTCAATTTTACAAAACTAACTTGTAAGGTGACGATTAACTCTCACTTATAAAAACATGCACATGACCGCAACCCACATTTTATCCACCGTGTGAAACTTCTGTCACACTCTTCTCACGCCTAAGACTGAACATTTAAAATATGACTCAAGTGGTCTAATGATGGTGATCTAGTAGCAGATGATCCATAAATGTTAAATAGATTCTGATATCATCTTATAAATTTGAGTCAAGTCTAACTCAACTTCATAAACTCAAGTTATAAGGTGATGGCTGCCTCCACTTAAGTATGTTGAAACAAAATGGGTTTTGTACAATGCCTTTAAAGTTTTGATGATAACAAAGTATTGAAAAACAATTAAATATGCCAATATGTGTTCAAGTGTGAAGGATCATAAATTAAAATTTGTCAAGTTCTGACGATGTATGAGAGCATCTGAAGCATAAAAGAAGCTAAAGACTTGGTAGAAGATCTGAAGAAAGGTCAACCAGAAGTCAACTTTTGGATCAGAAGAAAGTCAACCAGAATTAGGACCATTAACATATGAAGACATCAGACTCTAAAATTCAAATCAATCAATGCAAAGATGGAGTCTATGTTCATCAATTCAAATACACAAAAGAGCTTCTGAAGAAGTTTAACCTAGAGGATTGAATAATGATAAAAGTATAAATTGTTCAATTGTTGACTAGCATACATATATTATCGGAATAATTGTGTGTTAAATTTGGTGCTCTAAAAGCTTCAATGGTTACAAACTCACCTAATACATTTGAGAGTTATTGATCAAGACATTAACCTAATCATTTTGATCAAATATCATAAAATCAAGCAATCAAAATTGTGTGGTATAGTGACACATGCAAGTTGACAGAAGTGAATACAAGAATTCAATATTTAGGTAGAAAAAGGTTGTGTTTCAGCTGTCATCACTGTGATACTTTCTTTGGACCGAATAACTTGGTGTGAAAAACCATGATATTCTTGGCAGAAAAATGCAAAACACGGGTAGTTAAATCATCGGATGAGGTAAAATTCTTTTTCTGGTATTTTCATCATTTAGGGATGTATGTTATCTTTCTTAAATTCTTATATTGCAAGTATGTTTGTTTGGGGACAAACAAAGGTTCAAGTGTAGCGATGTGATGTGTACGATAGTGTGTACAAAAAATTATATAGGATTTTCAGTCATTTTTTAGAGTCAAATTAGAATAAAGTATTAAGTTTATTACAATCCCTCCTCGTATAACATATCTTTATACTATAAAAAATAATCATTTGGGAACTTCTTCAAAGATGGATGAATATTGAAATCTCCAACAATTCATTGACAATAACTATTTAATATTTAAGTTTCTCCTGTGTAACAAATCTAATTAATTACTTGTGCAATCTTTCAGTGATGCATCACTGTTGAATTTTTCAATAATTCATGGAGAATAAAAATCAAGTTTTTAATTTCATGAGAAACTATACACAATCAAATCAATTCTATGTATTTCTTTAAGGGTGCATCACTATTTAATTCTTCAGGAATTCATGGAGAATAAAAATAGAGTTTTTAAAGATTTTCAAGAATTATACAACAGATTTAAACAATACAATTAAGACTTTTGTATTCTTCCGGAACTCGTAGAGAATAAAATTGTGACTTTTGAATTCTTTTGGAATTCATAGAGAATTAAAAGATGTATTACTTTTTCTCATACCCCAATTTTTGACCTAACATCTTACTGTCACATGTCCTCTGACCCGAAATATTCTTTGTCTTTTCAGTGAAAATTTCAGCAAAGAGGTATTTTAAAATACCTCATTTTGTTTCCGATTCGGACCTTCTTCTCACTTTTTGTTATTAGTCTTTTTATTTTTTTTAGCTTTAGTTTTTATTTTTATCTTTCATTTTTATTCAGTCTTTATTTATATTTTTATTTTCCATTTTACCATTTTATTTTTATTTTTTAGTTTAATTACTTCTTTAGGTTTTTTATTAACTTTTTATAATGAGTCCAAAAATTGTCAAAAATATAGTGTCAAGGTCCAAAAAAATTTCATCTCAAATGTGCCACCAATCATGCCAAATTACATTGTCAATTTTCTCTTCCAAAAAATCATTCAAATCACATACAATCCTCATCAAAGTCCATTAAACCAATGTTCCATTTTTATCAAACCATAGAACCTATAAATAGAGCTCTCATCCCTCACAATTTCACACACCAAAAGTTCTCTTGAGTTGTCAAAAAACTTTTCTCTCTTCTCCCTCCTATAGCTTGTGTTAACGAGCTATTCTTTTTCTCCTATAATTATTTCTGTCCCTTCGGAAAAATTCCCTTCGGAATTTTGTCCCTTCGGTAATTTTGTCCCTTTGGTTGTCCCTTCCTTTTATTTTCTTGCATTTTATTTCTTTTTAGCATTTTTGCATTTCATTTTATTTCTATTTAGCATTTTAATTATTGTCATTTATTTTCCGGCAATTAGAATGTATTTAGGTCCAATGTAAATATAAATGAGAAGAGTCATGCATGTGTCCTTTTATTTATTTATTTTTGCTTTTATATATTGAAAAAATGCAAAAAAAAATTAGGTTAGATTTATTTTTAGGTTTTATTTAACAATTAAAAACAACAAAAACATTCAAATAACCAAAAATTCACAAAAAAAATCATTTTTCATAATAAACCTTGATTTTTAATCAAGTGACTCCCTTTTTTTTTTCTTAATCAAATTCCAATCATATTTTGAGTAATTTTCTTTGAACATAAAAAACACAAACAAATTCTATTTTTGCCACTTTGGCTTTTACATTTTAAAACCTTTTTCAAAACTAATAAAAAAAAACACAACAAATCAAACGGTAGTTTTTACTCCAAACTACGAGGTTTTGATCCCTCACGGGTACGTAGGCAAATGACACTCGTCCTTCCAAATCAATAAAAAATGTAAATAAAAAAAAACCTTCTTTTTCTTTTATTTAATCACCACTCTAATTTCTTTTTAAAAAAACGGTAATTAGGCCTTTTTTTAATAGCAAATTTTATTTAACAACTAGATCTCTGCTTAAGACGAACAAAGACCGGTGATTTAGAAAATACAAACTAAAGGCGTCATATATAAGTGGAACAGCCGAAATTAAACACCCTAAAAAACACCCCTACACACAACACCTAGTCAAACCCTACCTTCAACACCCATAAGGACATAACCCACCAAAATACACATCACCACCTAAGATAGATGCCTTCATGAAAACGACCATTGTAAAACGATATCCATCACCACCCATCGTCATTACTCACCCCTCAAAATTAAACTCCCAGTCCTCTACACCAAAGCTGAGCCACATCCGAAAAGCTCTTATCCGAAAGATCATTCAACTTCCACCACCTCTCCACCTCCAATCCACCGAAAGAACACCCTCAAAGCCTAAAACCCAACTTGAGTCAAAGAAACTGGCTCCCAATCTCGAATCAAAAGCGATCGGCCCACCAGACTTTAGGACCAAATCAAAAGGGCACACTCACCCCCGATACACTAGACCAAACAAGGTTGTAGCTAGACATCAACTCCCGATCTCAAAGCAAAAGTAACCGGCCCACCGGAAACTAGCACACAATATGTAAGACAAACGATATGATATGCGGTGGTGCAAACCTCAATCAAATCAAAAAGGAAAAGGCTGAGCTCAGCAAGACACACACCCTCAAAACACTCTAAACACCTTAACAACCCAAAAACGCAAACAAGAGCAAGTGACGACGAAAATGGACCCGGGTAACAGAAGCTGCCTCGAAAAGAAATCACCCATAACAAACACCACAACAAACACCAACCTCCTCACCTAAACAACACCAACCACCCCCTTATATAGCGCACATCCGCATATTGTTCCTACACCAAAATCGAGTCCAAAAAATCCTGACAACCCCACAAAGCCACCACCACCACTTTAATCGAATCAACACCACCACCACGCATCGCCACCATCACCACCACCACCACAGCACCAACACACAACAACAAACATGAACGAAAACAATAAAAACACCACCCTCGACCTAGCCAAAAAACGAACACCAACACTGAGGGGTTCTGCCACCAAATCAAGCAAAACAACCAAACTGAATCTAAAAAGGAAGCTACACAGCCACCGACGCCCACCACAACCACCACGATCCTTACGACGATGAACGATCTGGGAGTTACGTTGAAGGAGGATTAATCGTGGATTAAAGAGATGCCACCACACTTGCAGCCTCCAAAATTAGTATAGCCGTGACCAAACTGGCGTAGACCCAAACCACGAACAACACTTTGGCGACGAAATCAGCCACCCACTAACACCTCCATCGTCCCAATCCAAACAACCAACACAGCAACAAGAAAAACAAAAAGACCCTGGATGGAGTCTGCCACCAAAACTTACAAACAACCACCACCGAATCTGAAAAATGGCACCAACACGGCCACCGACACAAACCACGACCACTGGTACGAGCTACTACCAACCACCACGACCTTGCGACGAAGATCTAAAGAAAGATGCGTTGAAGGAGGATTAATCATGGGAGAGGGAGAGGCCACAACCACCTACAGCTGCCAGACCAAACGCGAAACTACCAGAGCGCCACCCATAAAATCAACAGCAACCTGAAACAGATCTGGAGCCGAGACCAACGAGGAAGGCTCCAACTTTGAGTAGTGTCGCGTCCTCCTCAGTCTTCTCTACCACATCGAATGGAAAAAGGCAGATTCGAACAAACCACAGCTAGAAACAGCAGCTAACAATGGCGGAATTCGACAAAATCCGGCGACGAAGATGAACAAACAGCAACGAATCGGCGACGAGCAACCACCAAGCTGAAACGTGATGGTGATGCCGCCGTGAAGGTCGTGCATACCATCACCGGCATTGGATCTACACCCTAGAGAGACAAGTTTGGATTGGGGGGGGGGGGGGGGGGGGGGGGGGGAGGGGGGTGGTTTAAAAGT
>Ga0315915_1005332_pt1 | contig 16048 bp, 6 predicted proteins | sample MpolbnodulesMG_FD_207738 | JGI IMG/M metagenome (GOLD analysis project Ga0315915, IMG submission 207738) | Medicago polymorpha root nodule microbial communities from Los Angeles, California, United States - branched nodules | ecosystem: Host-associated > Plants > Roots > Nodule | place: USA... | reverse complement strand
ACTTTTAGTTCTCCAAATGAGGAGGATTTGATATTTTGAAGAAAAACAAACTGACCAAAACCCCTCCTTCTAATATTCTCTATTTCTTCTACTTACTCCTTCTTTTTTCCAAACCCTCCCCTTCAAACTTGCAACACAAAGCTTTAAGAATCAAACAAATAAAATTAAAGTGCAAGGTATGTCATGAGATTGAGGTTGAAAAGAACCGAAGGTGACACGAGAAAGTGGAGAAAAAAAGTTCTTTTCGTGGACCATTGACACAATTCATCTCTTTCTTTAATGTGTACATGTTTCACTATGGGATATTCAAATTCCCTAACCTTTCCTCCCATCGTGGTCATACATTAAAATAACAATAACCGTGAATGAAAAACTGTATATATATACACACAAGTTGTGAACGATGATGGATCCAAGCATAGTTCCATAATCAAATTCCTTTTCCAAATATTTATTTCGATTTTTCCCTTGCATTCTCATCCTCATGGATTCTCAATTCTTGCTGGGTATCGCCCTTTCATCCATTGGTGGTTTAAGCACTTCAATTGGTATGTGTATTTTTCCCTTGCTTAAAAAAAAAGTTGTGTATTCATTCACATTAATATTGGTAATAGCCAATGGGGGCTGCAAATTAGTAAAAGTTTAATTTATTAAGTGTTTATTCTCCCACCCTCCTCTGCTTCAAATTATATAATTTGAAATGTTGTCAGGAGTTAAAAGGGTGTTTTTAATGTGTTTTTACACCTTTCAAAATATATAACCAGAAATATTGTAGAAACTCTCTTCTTTTTACGAATTAACGGACCACAAGGCCAAAGAAACACATAAGAAGGGGGAAACGTAAAAACAACTAAGGCAATGTTTGGTTTAGTGATGGCTTCAATATTCTTGCATCCCAATGTTGTTTAAACGTGAAAAATAGAAGCTCCAATTTAGAGCTTTGGGAAAAACGCACGTTGGGTGAGGTACCCCACCGTGAAAATAAACATGCTATAAGGACTTAGGATAATAAGACCGCATTTAGCGACAATCCTAATAACTTAAGCGACAAGAAACAATTTATATATGTAAGTGAAAACAAAAAATAATAATATTTTGATGAATAAAAAATGTAGGAAAAATAACAACAAGCATATACACTAAAAGGTAATAGGTGAAATGACATGTTGAAAAGGGAAGTAGATTTGGAGAAATCTAACCATTGAAAAATGAGGAAGGGAACATCCAAATTTAAGCTAGTTGTAAGGTGGAGAAGTGTCATAACTTATGGTGATTAATATTTGAAAATCATTTGAAACTACAACAGCGATCAATATATTGTTAGGTAAGCAAAAGGCTTTTTTTTATTACAGGTAAGTAGATGACTTAGATATTACATACACTCACGACTAAGATAATGATCCAATGAAAACAAATAGACTTCATTGCACTTTTGATCATCATATTTGATCATGTTCATAAAAATATCCTCCTTTTTAAATTGAACTTTAATTTTGGACTTTCAATTATCATATTTGTTGCAATTAGTCCGAAACTAGATTTTATACATGTAAAGTGGTGATTTTTTGCTTAAAAAATGTGATTTATTACCCCAATTTTGAATCTCTGGAGAAACAAATTGCTCACTAGACCCTTGGATTGCTCATAAACACTAAAAAATTCCAAAATTGCCCCCTTTGGTTCCTAACTCCCGACTGCTCTTCCAAGAGTTAGGACCCGAACAACCCTCAACTCCGGTTACGTTTGTTTCGGGAGTTACAAACCGAACGAATCGGGAATTAGGACTCGAGCATTTTCTAAACCAGGTCCTAACCCAAATTTTCAACAAATATGATAATTGAGGGACCAAAATATTCATTTTTTAAAAAGAGATTATTTTCGTAAGTTTGATAAAATGCGGACTATCCTCTCTTTTTTATCTGCAAATCAACATCAATTAGGTGATTGTATCAGCGCTACGGACATGAAGTACTGTGAACTTTTTTAAAATTGATGATGCAGATCGTTATTTTAATCATTTTTCAAGTGTCGGAATATGTACTGTCGACTATGCTGTGTTTGAGAAATACTTTCGACATCAAAACGTTGTTTTGTACAAGTGTGAGTTATAGTCCCACATCGGATAAAAGAGTAAAGGTTGAACACCTTATAAGTAAGAGGACCCATAAACCCATTGCCTTAAGGTTTTGGGTAAGAGTGCGGCGTCTCTCTTGCAAGTGTGGTTGTTCTAACCTCGATGTGATCGGTCTCCCCAAGCTCCCCTCGTGACCCAACAAACGCCAATGTCAAAAAAAATAGAAGATAAAAAATAAGAAAAATAGTTGATTGAGTTTACATTATCTATATTTTGATGTTCAAATGATATAGTTGATTGAGTTTTATATATAGCTATAGTTGAGCTAAAGTTTCTCAATATGTAACAGGTGCACTTTTTGTAATTATGAGTCAAGCTCCAAGTTTGAAGATGCTTGGACTATTACAGGTGGTCGCAGCCTGCTATCTATCTATTCTAGTAAAAGTCTTATGCTAATATGACACAAGACTATGAAGCATGGACACTCTTCAGGTTAGGTGTGTTCCGATGTCGAACACACGTTGGTGTCCAACACCGACCCTGACACGACACCTTTGATTACACTTGATTATGTCATTTTTTTAAATTATTATCTATGTCGGTGATTGTGCCGTGTCCGGTGTCCATGTTTGTCTGTGTTTCATAGGCACGAGATCTTTACTAATTCAAACCAAATATTTTATCCATATTATCTGTTTTGAGATTGCATAGGTTAATTTTTAATCTTTTCTAACTTCCTCTTTTGTGAAATGTGAAATAAAGGGTTTTGCTGCTGGTTTAATGCTAAGCATATCATTCTTTGATCTTGCTCATAATGCCATAAACACACTTGGTTTCCTCAGAGGCAACCTTTGGGTAAAGCCTTTCCCTTCTCTTTACTCCTTCAGCATAATTCTAGTATTCTACATTGTTCTCTCATATTTTTTTCTAACAACGATGTTTTATTTTCTTCATCTAGTTTTTTTCTGGTGTCATATTCTTTGCTATTGTTGCCAACTTTATACCAGAACCAACAGCACCTCCTCCAGATAAGAAGAGCAAAAAGGTTTTAATTAACTTAATTTTATTTGCTATTATTTGGTATGTAGATATTAATTGTGATAAATAATTTTGTGACTTGCTTGAAAATATTAAGGTTGGTAGGGAAGAAAACAAGAACACGATGAAAAAACGTCGCCGTCAGGTTTTATTCAGCGGAATTATTACAGCCATAGGTACGAGTACTTTCCATCAAAGGGTGGAGGAATTTACTTGATTCAATATTAATTTCTTTAAGGTTAAATTTAAAATTTTCAATTTGGTTTTTTCCTAGGTATAAGTTTACATAATTTTCCGGAAGGAATGGCAGTGTATCTTGGATCTATGAAGGTATATACCTCTTCTTTCAAAAAAAAATTACGGTGGTTACATTACATGTAACTAATGTTTATGTTGCTACATCGATTTGATGAATGTGTCACGTTTCTTTTAATAGGGTCTTCGTGTTGGTCTTAACCTTGCATTGGCAATTGCTCTACACAATATCCCTGAGGTATAAATTTGATGCAATGTCTTAATATTGTAGTTTAATTTTGTTTATTTAAATTGCGAATTTTCAGTTTCAGATCAAATTTGTAATGTTTTATCCGCCTTCCAGGGTGTTGCTGTAGCACTTCCTGTTTATTTTGCGACAGAGAGGTAAGAACGTTAAGGGCTTTTGTTTTGGTTTAATAGAAAGAGATATAATACCATAAAATTGTTTTACACCGACAATATATATGCCATCAAACTCTTGAAAATACGATATTTTTTACAAGATTTGCCAATTATATTACTCGAGTTGTAATTTTTTTTATTTTCTTTCTGTGATGTGTCATAGTAAATGGCAAGCATTCAAATTGGCATCTCTGTCTGGCTTGGCTGAGCCCCTAGGGGTTATTATTGTAGGTAATATCCTCTGCTTTTGCTGCTTTGTACCATATTAACGAATCTTTGGTTTGACAGCGATATTAACAAAATTACATTGACATCGTGATTTTGTTTAAGTTTCAAAGTATAGTTATTATCACATGATTTTGCCGTCATTAGAAATATGCGCTTATTCTATTTTACTTTTAGTAGAAACCGAAAGTAAGAATAAGAAAAAATTAGGAAAAATAACAGTTTGATTAGAACATGCTTAATTAATGGGCTAATACACCTTGCACATTGAATAACTTTCTCCTCTCAATTTTAGACATATTTTGATAGTTAAAAGTTGAACTTACTGAGATGAATTCTCTTTCTTTTTATGTAGCCTGTCTGTTCCCTACTAGTCTAAATCCTGAGATTCTTGAGGGATTGTTGGCATCAGGTTTGCATTGCTCAATAATTTTATTTTATTTTTTAACAGTTAGTATTGTAATGTATATTTGTTGATTATTCCTTTATAATTACAGTTGGTGGTGTTATGGCTTTTTTGACCCTTCATGAAATGCTGCCATTGGCTTTTGAGTATGCTGGACAGAAAAAATCTGTTAAGGCTGTCTTCTGTGGGATGGCTTTCATGTCTGCAAGGTGACAAATCATTAAATCTTTTGCCAATTTATAAAAGCCAATCTCAAAAGCAATGCTAGTACTGTTAGCTTTTGCATGTTACTCCGGTAACTTTAATCCATTGGAATGTCTTGTTTCATTTCAGTATATTTATAATGTACATGTTCAATGTTGACCCAAAAATACTAATATGAGATTTTTTCTTGTAAAGGCTTACTCTCTAAAGAGTGGTAAAGTAAGCATATAAAATGTTAATAGTAATTGTTAAAGAATCTCAGATCGGATAAAAGATGGTCTATAAGTGGGGGCAATTCTCACTTCACAAGCCGGTTTTGTGGGGTTGTGTTAGGCCAACCACGATTTCTAACATGGTATCATAGCCTCCTCTATGATCTATTGGACCACCTACTATTAAGTTTCCGCTATCGGCCCACCCACCATTTATGCCCACAAACCAAACTCAATAGAGCTGGTTGTGTTAAAGAGTCCTACATTGTGTTAGGTGCAACCGCGATTTCTAGCCGTAATTTAATTTATTATTAATTGAGATTATTTACTTTATCCTTATTAATTAGTGACATTTATATCTAAAATTCTAATCAACCTATGGTCTTAAAACTAATTTACTATTGCTTTATGTGCAGCCTGTATTTTCTACGTATCAGCTTGCCAGAGGATACTGGATTATAGTTTGGTGTGCAGCCTGTAGAGGAAATTCAGAATACTATATCTTTTCTGAATGAAATGTACTCCATATACTTCCATCACAGACTGTCCTCTGCAGCAAGATACCTTCAAAATGAGACTAGAAAACTTCCAATGACAATTGCATAGGAATGTAGGATATGTTTCAGCTATGGCCCCATTTCATAAAATGTACAAGGAATAGGAAGAAGAAAAAAAACTATTGCAGTTCGGTTTCTTTATAAATTTCACAATTTGTATAAATTTATTTATTTATGACATAGAGAACAAGTAAAAAAATCTTAAACAGCATACATTATTATCACCAGCCTCTTCTTGAGCTTAACATTGCCAAAGGTATGCATCTTGTAGAACTTCAATGTTTTCTGCACTCTGGTCAAATAAACCTCCGCAAAAAGACTTGCATATTTCCCATGTTCCTATTGATCCTTCCATTCCTATTGCAACAAGAAAAATGTTAACTGGGACACTAATTAAAGAAACATATATAGTATGAATAGTTTGGAATTTGTGTACTGAAGTCTTAAAAGTGTAAAAAATGATATTTCCTACGTAAATTGTTTCTCCCCTTAAGAAAATAGCCTGGAGCACCGTTTAGCATGACCCAATAAGAAAATATGAAATACCTTTGGATCATAGAATTTGATTGGAAGTCCAGAAACTGCTACTTTCTCAATATATATGTTCTCCTCTAGGATGGAAATTAGGACTCCATTCCCTTGCTGTAAGATGATCATATATAAACAAGAACCCTCCACCAATGGTATGATTATGGTCATCCCGAGGAGTGAAAGTTACGATATATAGTCATTCCCCATATCAACCAAGTTAACGACACTCTTCCTCGCGCTTATTTTCCTACGACGATTTTCCAAGGCCTTAATCACTATATCCTCCTCACCCGATTTCCAGCCTATCTAGTAAGTGCAACTCCTTGGAGTTGGAGTGGAAACATGGCCTTTTTATTAACATATTTACAAAGTGGAGCAATAATTTCTTTGAAGTTTATTAGTTTGGTCGCTTTATAATCGTTATCCCTATTAACAATGGGGTAAAATTGGATTGCGTACAACAAAAGAATAATTGCTAATATTTACTGGAGAAGAAACTATGACTGATGAGGATGACGATCAACAACAATCCATATTTATTTATCTGTATAAAATAATATAATTTTCCAAAAAATATATAAACTTTATGCATAAAAAATATATAAACGTTTTAAGTCAGCTATATATTGGCTATTACAAAATTCCTGCGTAAACCAATGTGACATGAAGAAGCCATTTGTTAATAAAAATATAAGACAGTAAAAAAACAAAATCAAGACAAATATTATCTCAACCGGATTAAAACATGATATATTGAACCCGTTGAAAATATCGTCTTAACAAAATTTTCATACCAAGACAAGCCATTTTTTTTTTGTCATGTAGCCAAGTGGCTAGAGCTCACCCATTTTAACGTGGAGAAGTGGGGTGTTCGGGATTCGAACCCTGACCCCTGCATATAATATGCAATATCCCTACCAAATGAGGTAAGCTCACGGGGATCAAGACAAGCCATCTTAAGCCAGTAATGAAACCAAATTAAAAAAGGCTTTAAACCAAGTTAAATTTCAATTTCTGCACTAGTGGTACTTGTGTCATCCAGGGGCGGACCTGGCCTCACAAAATCAGCGAGGCACAATTTTTTGCAGGTCTGCATCAATGGCGCAGTCAGGTCTGCATCTAAAGTTGCAATGATCTAGGTGTACATGGCAATAACACCAGACATTCTTTCTTCTCGCTAGTTAATCAAATTATTTGTTGTGTCAATCGGATCATTACTCTTTAAAGCATATATTTCGTGAAGCCAACCAAGCGACATATTCATTTGCCAAACATAGTTTAAGTTTGTTGAGGATAGTCATATCACTACTCTAGAAAAACTATTCGTGTCTGCTTGGTTTTGTGGTAGGGAAAATTCAGTTTTATAGAATGAATTTTGAGAGAATTGATTTTGATTAAAAGTGAGTTTAAAATAACTTAATTTATGTTTGGATATATTATGGTAAAATTACCAAAATGGGTTTCAATTTTATTTCAAATGTATATCAAAAAAGTTTTCGGAGGACCAAAGTATAAATGAAGTACGTGTATCTAAAATCTTTGAAATGATTCTCAATCCACACAATTGCTACTCATGTTAGCTTCACTTTGAATTATACATAGCTAAACATGTGAATTATCACTAAAGTTGCGTTTGACATTGTTTAACTCACATTTGAACCAAACAAGTACTAAGATAAAATATTAAAAAAGATCTAAAGATCAATAAGTTATGTGACCTAAAATGGAGAACACGACATCGTTTAATCCATGTTATTGACCCTACTTAATGGGATACATCTTAGTTGTTGTTTTGTTCCCTGGCCTAATTGATTGATAAGAACTTTCTTGCTTTCCTCCCTAAAAAAAAAAAGAACTTTCTTGCTTTCCTATAGGTTTTTAGTCTTTTGCTTATTTTTATTGTGGTTAGAGTTTAAGCCCCATTTATTCATAATAATAAAATAAAAAACATAGTGAGTACAATATTACAGTTGACCATACTTAGTGAGATAAAGTTTGGTTACTATTTTCGTCTCGCCTAGTTAAGTGATAGGAACTCTCTTGCTTTCCTATAAGTTTTTAGTCTTTTGCTTATTGTTTTAGTTAGATTTTTTTTTTTGTCGAGTAGCCTAGTGGCTAGAGCTCACATAATTTAATTATAGAGAAATGGAGTGTCCGGGGTTCGAACTCCGGCCCCCGCATATAAAATGCAATATCCTCTGCATATTAAGTGTTCTAGTTAGAGTTAATCCCAATTTATAGGCATAGTTTAAAAAAAATAGTGCAGTACAATGCGACTTTTTTGTTTGTTTGACTTATTGTATTGCAGTACAATACGGCTTATTTCCTTTATTAAGCCAATGATGTATGTACTACACCACGTCACACTTAACCTAGAAATAAAAAGATTAATCTCAGACCCTTATCATTTCAACCCTATATAATAAACTCAATATTCCTAACCAAACAGCCAAATATATAGCCACGGAATAACACAGGTTTTGGAAAAAGAAACCAATACAGCATGGATCATGGCATGGATCATGGAATGGCAATGGCACCAAAGTCATCATCATCTACCAATGACACTATGATGATGGGTCAGATGCATGGAATGATGCACATGACATTCTTCTGGGGTAAAGATGCATTGATTCTCTTTGACAATTGGCCTGCTGGTAGTTCTGGTAAATATGTATTGGCTTTGATCCTTGTTTTCGCCATGTCCATACTCATCGAGTTTCTCTCAAGCACCCGGTTCATTAAACCTGGTTCAAACCCTATTGTGGCCGGTCTAGTTCAGACACTTTTGCATGTTCTTAGGGTTGGCCTAGCTTATTTGGTTATGTTGGCTCTCATGTCATTCAATGGTGGTGTGTTCTTGGTTGCTGTGCTTGGTCATGCTGTTGGGTTTTTCTTTCGTAGCCGTGCTTTCAAAAAACCACATCAAGTTGAGAATTTCGATCTTCCTCCGTCATCTTGTTAATTATTTTTATTTTTACTTATTTGTATTAATTACAAATTATTTACTTGTTTGTAATTCATGTCTTCAGTGTGTTTACTCTGTAGTGTCCAAATTCCAGGTGATGAAATTGCTTAAAGTTCAGATGCATATATATATATGCACTTTATTCACGTTCATTAATCTGTGCTGATGAATATGTTATTATCAGTTCGTATATATACTTTGTGCCAAACTCATTGTATGCAAACTTTATGTGAAAAAATGATGACTAGACTTCTTTTCTTTTTTTTTGAAAGAAAGATGGTTATAGTATTTCATTGAAAATAAGAGTATCAATACAAGAGGGAATGTCAAAATAAGTGGTGAAACTAACCGATGATGTAGCTGCCCCAATAAAGACGTGAGCAACCACATTTGTTTTTGCCTTATACTCCGCCTGAGAGTTTCTAAAATGAGAGGCAAATAAATTTCTTTAGGTTGAGATGATATTGCCAAACTCCGTAACAGCTACATGTCGACCGTAGAAGGCATCTGTCGTCGTCTTGGAATCAAATAGAAAGTCCACGTTGTCGAACTGCATAATATCACTTAATCATTCCATAGCATGAAATATTCTTAGCGTCGTTATTGCTATTTTGTTTAAGGTATTATATGTTGAGAAATACTAGCAACACATATTTTAACACACACTTTTCAACACTTCATGTGAATTTTAACTAATCAAAGAGAGTGAGTTAGAAAATATGTATTAAAATGTGTATTGTTAGCATTCCTCTTATATGTTTTTTTTAATTAGTGATAGGGGCTACTTCCTCAGCAAAAACTAAGAGCAAATTTGAATTACTGCCAATCACAATTAGGGTGGAAATATGGTAGGAAAACTAAACTTTGAAAGGCTCAAGAAACTATAGTCTATTACCCGTTATAAACTTATATTTTTAGATTTGCCATTATCTTTTTTGAAAGTTTTATTTTTAGGCTTTATTTGACATTAATTCTTATTGTTAGCCTAATTAAAATCTTATTTTATGAACCCACTTGGGTTGGCCGGGTGGTATTGGCTTGAGACTTGGGAGTGTGCTCCTCCTCGATGTCTCAGGTTCGAATATCTCCGGTGCCAATTTGGGTGGGCTAATTTAGCCTCTTAAAAAAAATAATCTTATTTTATGCTAACATATTTAAAATGTTATATTAAATGTTAATTCTTTAGTGACTTATAGATTAATAAGAATGAAATTAAGTTTTATTTTGAGATTTCACATGACCTCGTAGATAACCTGATTTTCAATTACATTACATTCTATTTAAATTCAATTTTACAAAATTTAATACAATGATGGTTTTAAGTTTTAACACACTATTTTATCTATATTTATTTAAAAAGCTAGGCATCGGTTTTAGACTCCGTTAATGGCATGTAGCATGAGGAATAAAAAAAAATGGCATGTAGCATGACATTATTAACTAAAAAAGTCCCCTTCAAAAAAAAAATGCTTCTGAAATAGTCTTGGCCATTGTGTGTATTAAAAAATATATAATCTGGCTTGTATTTATTGTAGGCTAGGGCATAAGTTTTTGTCGGTCGATCTTATTATTCCCACGCTTAAATATTGTTTATAAAATCCTTCAAAAAAATATTGTTTATAATTTGATTTTGGTAAACCCCTCAAAAAAACAAAAGTAAGAGTTGTACTATATAGAGCTTTAGCAAAATAACACGTCGTAATTATTTTTTTTAATATGGTAACTATATATAAAAGTTGTTTTTTTTTTAAATAAGTATATATAAAAGTTAATAACACCTTCCACTTCCACAATGGACTTTAGAAAATATGTAACTAGCAAAATTACAAAAGTACCTTTTTGCTTTTAAATTTTCACACTTGTCATCTTTTTTTTTGTTGCGAAAGATAACGTTTTTTAATAAACTTATTTTAATTCATTCTATAAAATACAAGTTGCAATTTGTCAACTTAATATTTTTTTTTTTTAATTTTACTTCATTGTTTTAACCTTATTTTTGTAAATGTATCATTAGATACTATCGTCTTATAAGATACAATTTATGAATAAAATAATTGTTTATCACTAATCAATTAATTAAAGTTGATTTTTTTTTTATATCTTATGAATAAAAATAATAGTATTTATAAAATATATACTAATTATAATTATTAAAAATTTTAGCAACGAGGTTAATACAAGTCACTTAAAAAGCCTTTGAATGCACAATTCACAACAACAGTTTCATTCATATCACTCATTATCAATTTAAGCATGTTAATGTCAATTTACAGAGGCAAACATCATTCAGTTGTATGATGTCTATCAAAAATAATTAAAGAACAAATATAAGTAAATTCACAAGACAAATATCTATTATGAGACTTAAGAAACAACATTACCACTAAACTTACATTTACCTCCTTCTTTCTTCTATGCTAGCTTGAGACACATTTCCTTTTTTATGGGCTTTACAAATATTTGCATTTTTTTTTATCAAGTAACCTAGTGACTAGACTAACACACTTTTAAATGTGGAAAAGTGTAATACGGGGTTTAAATCCAAACTCTCGCAAATAATATCAATGGTAGCTAACAACTTAGCTACATTTCCGGGACTATTTGCACTTGTCTTAGATAATATATTATATACAATGTATTCTTTAGAAATAAAATAATCAACATAGCATTAACTGTTGGAACAAATGAAGTGTTATGGTGTGAATTAAAAAAATTCTCATGTTAACTTTCTCAATTAGTGCTAATTTATGATGCGAGATCAAGCCATTGATTTTCTAACGGTCAACTAATCCTAGCCATTGAATTTGTAACTTATCTTTGGCTCTTCACCTATAAATTGAGCTCCTCTCTCTCACTTCTATTCACACCAAAAGTTCTCTTGAGTTGTCAAAGAACTTTTCTCTCTTCTCCCTCTTTTATCTTGTGTTGACGAGCTATTCTTTTCTTCTCCCTCTTTTTCTGTCCCTTCGGATTTAAAGAGTGTTCTTAAGGCCATAGTCCCTTCGGTTTATAATGTCCCTTCGAAATTAAGAATGGTCTTAAGAACATAGTCCCTTCGGTAAATTTTGTCCTTTCGAAAATAAGAGTTGAGATAAAGCGTCCCTTCGGAAAATAAGAATGATCTTAAGAATATAATCCATGTTTTATGCTCTTGGAGAAGTTAGAGGTTAGAGTGGTGGAAACACCGTATTAGAGTGGTCTTAATATCATATAAGAATGGTTTTAGTACCATAATAGAGTGGTATAAATATCATATTAGAGTGGTCTTAACACCATATTTGAAGGTGTATTTCTAGAACAGATCTTATAGTGCAATAGGACTCTGATACGGCTGTAGCTGGGTTGTTTTATCCTGGAGGCGTCGTGGTTGATAGTCTGCTTGCAAAATTTTGGGCAGTGCCACGAAACGTTTTAAAGAGAGCGACCTAGTCTGCGACTCAGCCTAGTAATCTCTTCGGTTACAGAAAAATATTTTTTAACTAATTTTGACTATTGTTCCAACAATTTTATGACGTTTCCTTCTGCCAAGTCTACCGAATAATTTTTATTTGTTCCAACAATTACTAATTTTTGTTTGTTGTTTGTAAGTACAACAAGGATAAAACGGATATAGAAATACCTCGGTTAAAAGTACACGATGAAGTGTAAGAACAGGTCAAGTGTTACTTTGTAGGCTTACCTGACTGAATAGTAATTCATTATTATGAATACTAAGATCAACCTTTTGATAGATCAAGTGGGTGATAGACTTTTTTTTGTCTAAGAAATTTCTACGAAGGAAATTAATTAGTGCAAACAGATTATGGTAGTAATTAATTTCTACTAAGATATGGTTGAGAAAAAAAAATTGCTTTTACTACATGTTTTAATGCAAATTATTTACGTTCAATGTTGTAATGCAAATTATTTGCCCTCTTAGAGTGGGTTTTTGGTCAACGCTAAAACGCAGTTTTCTTATAGTGATGACCGTGGGAGAAAATAAGTACATAACTTGATTTGGAAATGTTTCTTATTTCACAACACGAGGTTTGGAATACAATAAAAATCACATTATATTTTCACATATACGGATATACCTATAATTAAATATATTGCAATACAATATTTATAGAATTCCTTTGTTCAAAAAGATATTTATAGAATTCCTTCAAAAAGATATTTATTTATAAAAATAAAATAAATCTTTAAAAAAAATCACAATGCAGTACAATACACTTATTCCTTATGAAGCCAATATTGTACTACACTGGTACACCATCACAGAAAATGAAAAGAAATTTCATCACAAACCCTTCTCATTTTAACACTATATATTCTCATTTAAACTCATTATTCATAGTAGCATGGATGAGATGTCAATGGCACCAATATCATCATCCTCTAACAGTAGTACCATGATGATGAGCGATAAGATACAGGGCATGATACACATGACATTCTTCTGGGGTAAGGATTCATTGATTCTCTTTACCAATTGGTCTGCCGGTAATACTAGTAAGTATGTAATGGCATTGTTCATGATTTTCATCATGTCCATGCTCATGGAGTTACTCTCCCAAACACGGTTCAAACTTGGTTCGAACCGTATGGTGGCCGGACTAGTTCAGACCCTTTTGCATGTCCTTAGGGTTGGATTGGCTTATTTGATCATGTTGGCACTCATGTCTTTCAACGGTGGAGTGTTCTTGGTTGTTGTACTTGGTCATGCTCTTGGATTCTTCGTATGTAGCCATGCTTTTAAAGAACCACATCACTATGTGGCACTTTGAGAGAGTCGACACAACATATACTAGGCCTAAAGCGAACAATAAATTGAAGCATTTTATGTAATAAAGACTAACATAAAAAGTCGATTTTACAATTGAAAATAAAAAATAAAAAATGCAATAGAAATCATTTTTATCAATGTGGTATATTTTTAATTTGAATTTAAAAATAAAGTCTGACTTTTTTTTTGTGGTCAAGTTTTCATAGCTTTTATAGTATGATATTGATAGCACTTTATTATTGAAATAAATAATATTTTCTTATTAATTACAAAAAAAAAATTATATAAATACACGCTTGTAGAGAGATAAAAAGAATTGAAAAAAGAGAAAAAAGAAGTCATGCAATAAAATTTAAATAAAAGTAATAATAATAATAATAATATTTGATAGACATTCGTACTCCTCTTTGCATTTGGATAGAAAAATAAAGAGAGAATGATCTAATAGGTGTACATATATCATTGTTGTACATATAATTTAGCTCACAGTCAAGTTCAAACTCGCACGCAATCGATCAAGGCTACCCTAACATTAAATCGATTTTCGTTGTTTTCTAACTAATAGCAAACAACTTACCTTTTGAGGACTAATTGGCTTTAAAAATGGTTTTTTTCAAGAGGCCTGTAAAGTGAGGGCTTGGCCTGTCCTATTTTGGGCGTCCCTGCCCTGCATTTCGATCTTCCTCTTATGGCTTATTAATTATTTTTTATTTTTCTAGGGGAAATATATTTACTTTTTTTCCATATTATTTAGTTGATTATAATTTTACAGATTATTAGTAATCTTGTCTTCATTATTTCCTCTGTGGTTTCCAAATTCCAATTCGGTTATGAAATTGTTTTAACATTCAAATTCAAATGGATTGAGGTTAACTTTCACTGTCCATTTTGTCAAAAAAAAAAAAAAATACACAAATTACATGTTACAACAATCTATATGAATGATTTTACAATAAAACTGAGCTACTCCAAGGTTGTGCTCGACAGTCCTACACATAGCAAAATCTCAAGAAAATTGCTTTTTTGATTTCAACAACTTCCTAATGACACAGGAAGTTACGAATTTACCTTCGACGGTAGTTAACTACCGTTGGCAAATCCGGCAGCAGTTAACTACTGCTGACTCCCAGCGCTAAAAAATTAAAAAAATCGAAACTTATTTGAAGTGTTACGGAACTTTTCACATCCTCTATGTGTATTTATATAGAGGTGTTTGTAAAGTTTCCTAGCATTCAGAATAAGAAACTAAGTCTCGATTTATTTTGATTTTTCAACCAAACCGTGCAAAATTGCAATTTTTTTCCGAAGTGCGAGTCCGGAAATGTGGCCTAGAGGTTAAATTTTTTCACGATTTTTTGCATTCATGTTTAGGACAACAAAAGAACATCTCCCACAAAAAATTTGAATTTTTCGACAAGGGACGAATTAAATATGAATTTTTAACGCGCCTAAAACTCAAGAAACCAAAACATCAATCTAAAAATTGAATTTTGAGTTTTTTTTGCAAACACCTCTATAAAAACACATATAGAGGATCTAAAAATTTACATAGTATTTCGACTAATCCTCAATTTATTTTAATTTTTTTACCGAAACACGTAAAATTGCAATATTTTTCAAATTGCGCGTCTGGAAAAGTTATTTAGAGGTTGATATTTTTTTTCACACATGTTAAGGACATAAAAAAAAACATTTCCCACAAAAAATTAGAATTTTCCGACAACGGATGGATTAAATATGAATTTTTAATGGGCCAATAACTCAAGAAACCAAAACATCAAAACGTCGACCTAGAAATTGAATTTTGAGCTGGTTTTTTTGGAGACAGCTCTATAAAAATACATATAGAGGGTCTGTAAAGTTTCGTAGAATTCCGAATAAGTTTTGATTTATTTTGATTTTTCGACCGAAACGCGTAAAATCCAAATTGTTTCTCTTTCAGGAACTGCACTTAAGTGTAGCAAAGCCAGCTGTAGTTAACTGTAGCTGGGAGCTAGCGGTAGTTAACTGCAGTCTAGGCAATTTCACAACTTCCATGTGTCTTTAGGAACTTTTTGATGTCAGAAAAACAATTTTCAAATCTCAATACATAGAGGGTTCAAAACACGGCTTTGGCCCAAGAAACCCTTACCAAACAGAGGCCCAACAAAGGCCCAATCGTGTGATAGACCAAAAGTTATGCACACCATTCTTATATCTGATATGCACCGAACAAATATTTGAAAATTGTTGTTCACACATTTGATAGGGCTGAAAAACACTAGTAAATTACTCAAATGCCCCTCGGCAGTTAACTGTCGAATTTTATTGGAACCGGCTGCAGTTAACTGCCGATGTTCTTTGAGCATAACCCGAAACAGAAACTCAGTTTTCTAGTTTCCTTCATTTGTTCAAAAACTTCCCAAAAC
>Ga0315915_1005331_pt1 | contig 16051 bp, 17 predicted proteins | sample MpolbnodulesMG_FD_207738 | JGI IMG/M metagenome (GOLD analysis project Ga0315915, IMG submission 207738) | Medicago polymorpha root nodule microbial communities from Los Angeles, California, United States - branched nodules | ecosystem: Host-associated > Plants > Roots > Nodule | place: USA... | reverse complement strand
TAAATTCAATGTAGAGGTTGCAATTGTGATTCACGGTAATCGTAAAAATTAATTCAATTCAATGTTAAAACTGTGATTCATAAGTAATCAGTAATAATTCTGAAAGAAAAGAAAATAAAAAAAAAAACGCGAAATAAAAGGATCAATCGACAAAACCTGTTGATGCGAAGGTGAAAGACGTTGCGGCGTGGCAGAGAGATTGCAGAATCAGAACCTATGCAAACTGCGAAACAGAGATGAAAGCGGCTGTGGAAGAAAGAATAAGAATTAAAATTAATTGAGAACTTAGGTCGCAAATTTTGTATTTATAGATTCCTTTAGGTCGCTAATTGTGTATTCTTTTGGGCCGGACGCTATAAAGCATGTATTATTTTTTTGGCGAATTAAAAAGAAATAGAAAAAAAAAAAAAAGCAAAAAGCAAAAAGAAACACCAAGTGTCTAGGGTATCCCTAGACAGCTGAACAAAGAGCCCAGAAGGCGGAGAGGACCAAGTAGTGACACCCATAGTGGAAGAATTTCCGTATTTTGCTAACCAATCAGCACTGAGATTAGCTTCTCAAAATATATGATGCAAGACCAAATCTGGAGCATGATCGATCAAACTGGTAATCCTGAAGAGTAACGAACTATATTCATGAATCTCCAACTCATTTCTTCGAGTCAACAACTGAATAGCCTCTAGGCTATCTGATTCTATGATTGCTTTTGAATACTCATGTTGAAGCAGAAGAATGATACCATGATAAATTGCAAAAAGCTCAGCAATTAACACATCACCTTGACCATCATTGGAGGAGAACCCAACAAGCCAATTACCTTTACCGTCCTGAATAAGCCCACCAGCACCAATCCCTCAACGAGAGTTGCAACTTCCATCAACATTCAATTTCAAAAGACCTGGTTGTGGAGGTTCCCATCGCACCTCCTTTCTAATCTTTGCATTTGTTCCTTTGTCAAGCAGATAATGATCTATGTCCTTGTGCAACGTATGAATGTATCAAAGTACATCATACTTCTTCCATTGATTGCCCCCTAGGATCCTGTGATTTCTCCATCTCCACACCCACCACAAGGCAGACATAAAGACTTGAGGAGGTTGAGATTGAAGACCTTCCTTGATCCAATCTTTAGTCATCGATGTTGAGAAGAAGTGTTGAGTATAGCTTATAGGAATAGCTTTCCATATCTCTCGCGCATAGTGACAATCCCTTAAACAATGTAGTACATCTTCATTAGTTAGAAAGCAACTACCACATAAAGAATTATCCGTGAGATTGCACCTTCTTCGAACATTGTTGACAGGAAGTGCCTCATGGAGGCAGAGCCAAACAAAGTGTTGTATTTTCGCAGACGCCTTAATTCTCCAAACCCAATTCCAATCATTTGTCATGTTCCAAGTTCTATTGCAAGCTAACAACCAATCATAGCCAGATTTACAAGTGTAAACCCTTGTCTTGGAGTCATTCCATATCCACATATCATGTTTCTCTTCACTATAAGTAACAGGAGGAGGGTGTTGGTCAACAAGTTGAACAATATCAGAAGGAACATTGGTCATTAAAGCATTCCAATTCCAACAACCATTTGAACCAACCGCCCTAGGCGTTAGATGAGTATCTGAGATGTTGACAAAATCAACTTTGTGACACAATCTCCCCATCTTAGTCCAATCAGAAAACCAAAATGAAGAATTTTCGTCACAAATACGGTAACTAAAACCGTCTATAAGATTTTTATCTGCCTCCAATATACTTCTCCAAACCAGAGAAGGGCTTCTCGTTGCTTCACTGCTCCATAAAGAACCATTCTTAATATATTTTGCACTCAACAAACGCACCCAGAGTTTGTTCTTATCATATAACAAGCTCCACACCAATTTTCCAAGCAATGCTAAATTTGTGTTTCTAGCATCTCTAATAGCTAACACGCCAAACTTTCTAGGAGAAGTAACTATGGTCCATTTAACCATGTTCCACTTTCTTGTTACTCCATTTCCTCCCCAGATGGAGCTTTTAGTAATCTTATCAATACCATCACACAATTCCTTTGGGAGAAGATTAATTTGCATAGAATACACTGGCATAGAGGTTGTGACTGATTTTGCTAAGCAAACTCTGCCTGCTTTATTCAATAGCTTACCTTTCCAAGTAGCCAACCTATGGTGCATTTTCTCAATAATATGCTTGTATGTTTCATTTGTCACTCTCCCTTGAACTAAAGGAAAACCTAAGTAATGGCCTAAGTTAGAAACCAAACGGATCGACGAGATACCCTGGATATCTCTTTTAGTCCTCTCTGGCACCCTCTTGGAACACATTGATTTTGATTTTGTGACATTAACTTTCAAACCCGAAGCAGAACAAAACTCATTGAGTGTATCCATAACCACTTGTACCTGCTGTGTATTAGCTTCACAAAATAAGAGAACATCATCAGCAAAAAGGAGATGGGAAAGACCCGGGCCATCCTTTGAGATATGGATAGGCCGCCAACTTCCATCCTCCACTTTTCCTTGAATATGCATAGCTAACTTTTCGATACAGAGGACAAACAAATAAGGAGAGAGTGGATCTCCCTTATTTGTTCGTCTGGTGGGCTTGAATTTGTTCGTCTTGGCACCATACCAAAGAATAGCCAAATCGCTGGCTTTAACACAACTCATGATTAAGCCAATAATATGATGGGGGAAACCAAAGTCATGTAATGTTAGCTCCAGAAAGGACCAATCTAGTCTATCATAAGCTTTCTCAAGGTCTATTTTTAGAGCTAATGTACCTTTTTGGGACCTAGATGTGTGCATGTAGTGAACAACTTCCTGAGCAATAATAGCATTGTCTGTTGTGCCTCTTCTAGGGATAAAGCTGCTTTGAAAAGGACTAACAAGTTCATCAAGGAAGGGACGTATGCAGTTCACTAAGACTTTGGTGATTACTTTGAAAATCACATTACACAAACTTATGGGTCTGAAATTCTTGAGGTGAGTTGGATTATTCTCTTTCGGAATCAATACCAAAAGTGTTTCTGCAATAGCTTCATCTATGAAGCCACGTCGAAAAGAAATATCCACAAGTTCCTAAAGAGATTCACCCGTCTTTTCCCAAAAATGCTTGAAGAAAAGGGGTTGAAAACCATCGGGGCCCGGTGCTTTGTACGATTGCATGAAAAATAAAGCATCTTTAACCTCCTCTTTCAAGACCGGAGAGCTCAAACTACGGGTACCAAGTGCACATAAGTTAGGGATTAAAGGGACACGCAAACTATGGGGATTCACAATACGATCTTCCTGAAAAAGATTTTGGTAGAAAGAGATTGCTGTTTTTTGCAGTTGAGTATCATCAGTACACCATGTACCATCATCCAGATGGAGACCATGAATTTTATTGCGTTTCCTGCGTACTATAGTTTGAGTATGGAAGAAGTTATTATTCCTATCTCCAAATTTTACCCACTTCTCTCTAGACTTTTGGAACCAAAGAAGCTCCTATTGTTGGAGAACTTCTCTATATTGTTTTTGGAGCTCGCGTTCTCGAAGGTTAAGCCAAACAGAATCTACTACTTCCAGTCGTTTCTGAATTTTACAAATCTGGAACTCAAGGTCCTTTTTTCTTCTAAAGATATTACCAAATACTTCATCATTAAACACCAAAGCTTCTTTACGAACCTTGTTGAGGCGGGTTGTTATATCAGCATGATTACGATCCCAGGCTGTCTTAACGATGTTGTCAAAATCTTCATGAGTAAGCCATGCGTCTTGAAAACGGAATGGACGGGCTTGTCTATTTGGAACAAAACCACTTCTTCTCAACAATAACGGCCTGTGATCAGAGTAACACCTAGCCAAGTTCTCCACATAAGCTTCGGGAAATAATCTACGCCAATCAGAATCCCCTAAAGCTCTATCAAGTCGTTTAGCAATTTTGTGAAGACCACCTTCCTTTCTATACCATGTATATTGACTTTCTGTCGCACCAAGGTCAATCAAATAACAAGTATCAATAGTATCAACAAATTTTCTAGCTGCAGATATAAGAAATTCCCCTCCTTTCACTTCTAAGGGAAACATGATCTCATTAAAGTCGCCCATAAGTAACCAAGGACTAGAGAGGTGAGGGCGAATATTTTTTAGGTATCCCCAAAGATTATCTCTGTTGGTAATTCGAGGACTAGCATAAACTCCTGTAAAAAACCACATCTTGTCATCACTCTTTAAAGAAACAGTCACAGCTTGGAAGTAAGTTTCCACAATATCAATGACATAGTTACAATTAATTGATTTTAGGATCCATATACCTCCAGCATGCCCCGTTGCCTCAGAGATGGCACATTTCACATACCCCAAGCCTTGCCAGAAATTAGCAACTCTAGCAAATTGGCAGTGGGTTTCCATAAGAACTATTAACATCGGGTTATAACGATGAATAAGGACACGAGTTTGTCGTTTCCCTTCAGAACTAACTACACCTGTAATATTCCAACTAAGGATACTTAAATCATTGAAAGCATTCATCATAAAACAAATTAAGATTTAGAGGGCAGTAAACCTGGAAGCTACGTTGTTTCCATAGACCCGTTATCCTTGTATGGGGGTGCATGCTTTTCCTCACCAAGTATCATAGCACAAGGAATTTCATGGTTTAGAATAGACCCATTAATTGTTGATGTTCTAGACCCAATGATGTTTTTATCAGGTGGAATATCTTCGGCATTAGCAACATTTAATTTATTCTTGTGTCCCTGCACCTGATGCATATAAACCATGGACTTTGTAGTATCCTCTATGCCATGTATTTGGACATCCTTTTGCATAGATGCACTAAGAGTGTTCTTCATGGGCCCATTATTCTTTGAAACAATCACTTGTTCCTCCATAACCTTTTTCCCATTGTTGTGAGTCATAGAAGGAGAAACTTCATTGAGGTTCTTTATGGGGTCTTCACGTATCTTTCTTTTCTATTTTTCCTTATCCCATGGTATATGCTTCTGACTTGAACTATTTGACCCTACATGAAAGGTCAATTGGTCCTTTCCATGATTAGCATTAACTTGTTTCCTATTGTTTCTCCTCCTATCATTAACTACCAACCAATCACCCACCATGTGTTTCTTCACCAAATTGTAGGTCCTGTGAGATATTATTCTCCAAGGATTTAGAAAGATTAGTTGACTCATTGACAGCCGTTTCATTACTGTGATCTTGTTGTACCATAGCGCTTGCAGCTGCATTTTGGGTGCAATTACGAGTAACATGTCCATAACACCCACAACCACTACAAATCAGATGTACCATGTACCTCGAACACAAATTTCAACACAAACACGAGCAAACCTTCCTCGTTCCACTGACAGTGTGCCTACCGGTTGATCTACTTTCATCATAGTAAATCAAGCTCATGCCTGGGAAACCAACCCAAACCATCGTCTTTTCAATCTTAGCAGTGGATGATACAAACTCCGGGCTCCATTTAGCAACAGCAAGGTAGTGATCAATGTCAAACTTCACCATATATATAAAAGCCATTGTTCTTCAACATTTTGTAGCCTAATTTTTTATCCAAAAGCTTAATGACCAGAGCCTCCATCCAAGATCGTATCATCAATATGAGTTTATCTCTAAAGGAAAGCTTGTTTTCATCTTGTAGACCATTCGCTCCGGTTCCGTCCGGTGGTTTTCCTGGTGGCACTGGCGGTGGGAGAGCAGAGAATATGTGGGATGACATGTAAAAACCCCAACAGAGAGACCCTACAGATGCTACCTGTTTGTGTGGAAACGCGATTCACTTTGGTTGTAATCGCTAATCGCTCTTCAGGATGTGGACGTTATAAAGCATGTATGATGTACCGGTCCATCACCCAGTTAAATAATTTAGGCGCGAAAAAACGGTTACATGTTCTTCTTTTTTTCTCTTTTTATTACGCAAACATTTGAAAAATTATCAACGGTGTTTTTTTAAACGAAATTTTGATTTTGATTAAAACTAAAAATATAAATGCTTGTCTCATTCAAGTTCTAACAAACCAAACTAACCATCATTATTTATTTCAATGAATCAACAATATAAAAAAAATATAAACTAAATATATTTTTTTAACAACACCAGCAACAATCTTTATTGTAGAAAAAGTTATTTAAGGGTATAGTTGAAATAATGAAAAAGTAAGTATAAATATATTTATCTAATTTGTTACACTTTTTAAACGATAAAGAAAAAAAATCCAGATACATATATATTCATATCGTGTTTGTTACATTTTTCTAATATTTAAATTTATTGTTACTTATTTGTTACATATGTTATTTGTATTGAAAATTTAGAAAGAAATAGTCAGCCCAAAAGAGCTGAAATGAGTTGTTTTCTTTATATATAGTATAGATTTAATATAGTCCTAACAAATCTTTTTCTAAAATATTTTGAGTCCTAACTTTTTTTAGAGGATTTAAAGTCCATTCTTTAACATTATTTTTTGCTCACGTTTGTTATTAATATTTTTCTTAGAGGATTTAAAGTCCAATCTTTAATATTATTTTTCGCTCATGTTTGTTACTAATATTTTTTTTAGAGGATTTAAAGTCCAATCTTTAACATTATTTTTTGCTCACGTTTTTTACATTTGTTTTTTTTGAAGGATTTTTTTTTTACATTTGTTTTAATATTTAAATTTATTCTTATCTATTTGTTACATGTATTATTTGTATTGAAAATTAAGGGTATTTTTAGAAAGAAAAATACAACCCAAAATTGCTGAAAGGGATAGTTTTCTTTATATATAATAGGGTTAAATATGTCTTTGGTCCTTATAAAATTGAGATCTTTTAAGTTTAATACTTACTTAATTTTAATAGTTATTTTAGTCCCTACAAAAAATTTCTACGCTCACTATTAGTCCCTACTCAATTCAAATTTGTTTAATTTATGCTTAAACTTTTAAGTTTTTGAACGATTTTTTTGCAGACGTGTTAAGAACATTACCAAAAGTTCCTCCAAAAAAAAATTATAGCAAAATTTGATATCTACGTCCATATTTTGTTACTTTTACCTTTAACTTTTGTCGTTTTAAAAAAATCACATTTAATTCATTTCATGTTAAAAAATTCTAAATTTTAGTAAATGAAGCTTTCATAGTGTTCTAAACATGTCTCAAAAAAATCGTTAAAATATTTAAGTGTTTAAGGATAATTAAACAAACTTTGTTTTAGCAGGGACTAAACTTATAAGTAATTTTTTTGTAGGGACTAAAAAAAACCATTAAAAATAAGTAAGGACAAAACTTAAAAATTCCTAATTTTATAGGGGTCAAAAACTTATTTAACCTTATATAATATAGATATAGATAAATCAAGAGCACAATGACATAAAAAAAATGAATAGAAGATATTCCAACGGTGTTTGGATGTCTGGCAGATTTCAGTCGGATGTTCATATATATTATTAAAAAAAGTAAAAAAAAATTAGGGGACATAAACCTAACCTAATAAATTCACTCAAAGTGTATGTCAACTCAAATCATTGTAGTGGATGTCTAAAATGTGATGTATGGATCAACTGTCAATACACAGGTTATTCCCAACATACTTTCGATATTTGTTTTATATAATTCGAATTAGAAAAACACGAATTAGATTATATCATTGTAGTGGGTTAATAATCCATGATTATTTTTATGATTTTTCAGACAAGTTTCCAAGCAAACCCATCAATTAGTTTACAAATTGATCCGTCAAAAAACAAACTAGTTTAAAAATTGGATTTTTTTACCAGGACATGACAGAAACATCAAACAATGACCTCAAGTGTTAGGATGGTTAAAATCTTTCATGATGGGGAATTAGTTTATATTTTTACTAAATATTTATTTATTCCCTCAATGGAGGAGAGTGAAATATTTTCTAATAACTTTTTATTTTAACATAAGCTTCTCTCAAGGGAGGAAAGTGAAATATTTTCTAATAATTTTTTAATAAGAGGGGAGGGAAAGTGTATATTTTAACATAAAACGGGAGATGTGTGTAATTCAAGTATCTTTGAGGGAAGATGAGTGTAATTTACTCTAGATATTATTAGACACTGATATTTAAAAATTATAAAATGAACTATATGTGTGTGACACCCGGTTGAACATTTTTTTTAATGACAAACATTATTATGTTAATTTTTATGTTAGTATTTATCTCATTACATCAACTTGAACCACCCTGAACTTTTATCACCTCAGCTTCTTTAATTTTTAGGCTCATCAGTTGAGCTATCCAACTTTTGGTACCCATAAATAGGGGAGTTCCTTTGAGGGTCTTAAAGTTCTCCTGTATCTTGTAATTGATTATCTTTTACTTACTTTTATTTATAGTCAATAATAATCAATTATCACATTTAAATTTTAGATTTTTTTAAAATAAAATACAATGTGAAAAAATAAAATTAGAAAACAAAATGATGATGATAAAGTTTTTAAAAAAGGGTAGAAAATGTACATAAACAAAGCTAAATAATTATCAAATTTAATGAATTAAAAGGAGAACAAAAGATATAGTAAAAGTACTATATGAAAAATTATATTTTTACCTAAAAATATGAAACAGTTATTAAATTAATTGATATTTTTTTTGACAAAAAAAAAGTAACAGTATATATAGATACAACAATGTGAAAGAGTCTTAAGATGAAGTTGTGCTACTTAAATTGTGTTAACCCTCTAATTTGTTGTTAAAATGACACAACTCATTGTTAAATGTATTACTTAAGCATTTTACCAAAAAATATATAAAATGTATACAATAGTGTCCATAGTACTAGAGGTAATATGCATGTATATAAATACTTCTATATATTAGATGAAGCAGAATGTGTGTATATAAAAAAACTTCTTCAAAATAATTTATTCCAGAAAGTTATATTACCTCTCTCTCTAAGATCTCTTTGACTAAAAAATTAAGAAAGTTGATTGTAATATTAAATTTGTTGATAATTGATATATTGTTTTACAAGTTTATCTTTCATGATCGAGAATTAGTTTATATTTTTACTAAATATTTATTACAAATTGCCGAAGAAAAAAAATGTAAGATGAACAAGTTGAAAGAGTCTTAAGAAAGAAAATCAAGATTTTTTTTTCTCTTATAGAATATTTAAACAAACTGCATGCACATATATAAAGAGAGAGTAAGAAACCATGCAAAAAATAGAATGAATAGGTTGAAAGAGTCTTAAGATGAAGCAGTGCTAGTTGTGTGCAATGCTACTAAAGAAGCATAGGTGCCACCCTTGTTGATCAATATGTCATGTTTTCCTTTCTCTTCAATCACACCATTTTTAACAACTGCAATTGAATTTGCACCCTTTATTGTAGATAATCTATGAGCCACCACAATGGTGGTTCTGTCCACCCTCACTCTATCAAGTGCATCTTGAACCACTTTTTCAGACTCTGCATCAAGTGCACTTGTGGCCTCATCTAGTAGTAATATTCTTGGACTGTTAACTATGGCTCTTGCAATTGCCACACGTTGCTTCTGTCCTCCAGAAAGTTGAATCCCTCGCACTCCTACTATTGTATCATACCCCTGCATATGTTATTTTTCTAGAATTCAGAACCTCATAATTCATACAGCACAGGTAACTAGTTATTTGAAATATTGCAATTCACATGTTTGTAGCAAAAGTTTTAAGAACGGGTTCAGCTCATTGAGTATTGTGTGCTAAGTAGTACTGACACTTTAGATCGAAGACATGTCTAGTGTCTAAACACGATGATTCTGGCACACGTGGTTGCACGTTTATTTTCTTACAAGTGCCTTCGTGTTAGAGTCAACATTGTGTCCATTAGGACTGTAAAAAAAAAGTACCGAACAGTTAAACCGAAGTGAACTCCACCATACCGAAAAAATCGAATTGTGACTGATAGTTCACGAACTGGACTGAACTCAGTTCGGTTCAGTTCATGAACTATCCATCATAGTTTGGTTCTTTTATGAGTGATTTGATTTTTGGTTTTTTAAACAGTCATAAAATTGAATTTGGTTTTTGTTTTTTGGTTTCTTTCAACAGCCCTAATTCTCAATTAATAATAGCAATTCGGTACAATTAAATTCACAAAGAACTAGTTCGGTTCGAAAAAAGTACAGTTCTTTTTTCTGTAAAGATATTTTCCGTTCGGTTTGAAACCACTGAATTGGTGCACCAAACCTTTATACTAGTTTGTTTCGGTCCTGGATGAACCATTAACGGTTTGGTTCATTCTTACCGAAGTAGTAAAAGTTCAGTTCGGTTTCCTTCCTTAACCGAACCATAAACAGTTTTAGTGTTTGTGTACGTGTCAATGCTTCGTAAATTTCTGTAGTTTACCTGCTGCAAACTACTAATGAAGTTATGAGCATTTGCTAGTTCTGCTGCAGCTATAACTTCAGCCTCAGTTGCATTACCACCTTTTCCATAGGCAATGTTAGCTCTGACGGTGTCATTAAACAACACAGGCTCTTGGCTTACCAGTCCCATTTGCTGCCTAAACCATTTAAGATGTAGCTTTTGGATTTCTGTTCCATCCAGTTTAATCTGACCTGAATCTGGATCATAAAATCTTTGCAACAATGAGATCACTGTTGATTTTCCACTTCCACTTTCACCTACTAGAGCAACTGTCTGATTGAAACAACCAAACGTTAAGCTTCTCTCTAAGAAAAACCTAGATGGATTTTTTTATAGTGAATTCTTGTGAGAATTATGCACTAAACCAATATATAATTTTTTAAGTTACCTGTCCTGAGTGAATGGTCAAGGAAAGATTTTTGAATATATGAACATCAGGTCTGGTTGGATACTTGAAAGTGACATGATGGAACTCAATCTCTCCCTTCACATCTTCCAGTATCATTCCTGATTCATCACTGGTATCTATTTTTGATTTCTGATCAAGAATAGCAAATATTGAAGCAGCTGAACTTTTGGCTTTACTAGCTCCTGGAGCCATGAAGCCGGATTGAGATAATGCGACAGCTGCCGTTGTGAGAGAGAAAAATACCTGAAAATAAATTAAATGTTTAATGCTAGAACAATGTGATGAGCTCAGAATTCAACCAAAGAGCACTATATCTGAAATGGCCTCCGAGTTGGGACTGTAACTTACTTGAAAAACTCCTGACATCGAAGTTTTGCCATTCTCAATAAGTTGGGCACCGGCATAAAAACTGATTGCATAGACACAAAACAGAAAGAAGATTGCTAACCCAAAACCAGTTCCACTGACTAAACCCTGCCTTTTTCCTGTCTGGAATGGTACTACACATTTCTTTTGGTATAATTCCATCACCTTCTCTTCGGCACAGAAAGCAGAAACTGTTCTGATATTCCCTACTGCGTCGTTCGCTACTTGACTTGCTTCCTCGTATAGTTTCTGTGAAACATATTTAGAGCATAGTAACATCATGTCAAATGAAGATTAATACTAATTTCATATAGAAACAAGATATGTACTAAATAAATTTAGAGACAAAAATGCATTGTGACGCAATTGAAGCACATTGTGTAAGCCACAAACCTTTGCGTCTGTGCTGAATCCTTGCATGGCCGTGATTTGAAAATATCCATTTACTAATAGTAGAGGCAACAAAACAAGAATGATGAGAGAAAGCTGCCAATTTGCCTGAAAGGAGATTACCAAGGCTGTAATAACTGTAGAGATATCTTGAACAAGCAAACCGAGTGCATCACCAACCAAAGTTCGAATCGAAGCAGCATCAGTTGACAGCCTTGCACCAAGTGCACCACTTGAATTCTCAGCTTTATCAAACCATCCTACTTCCATGTGAATTATTTTCTCGAAGCACATTAACCGGATTCTTTTTATCAAATTAGAACCAGCTACAGCAAAAAAGTATGACCTTAACGGATGAAAAATGAACGATGCCACACTAAGGGAAACAAATATTAATGCCCAAAATTTTGAGTCTTTACGAAGTTCATCTGCAGGCTCAAAAAATGTATTTATCATTTTGGAGATTAGAAGGCCCAGAATAGGTAACATTGCACCATTTACTGTTGCTGCCAGAGCCCCCATGAGTAACACCGGGATTTCAGGCTTGTTAAGATAAGCAAGGAGAAGAAATGGGACATCTCGAGTTTTAGTTGATGTTGCTTTTGCTGAAGGAACAACTTCAGACCCTCCTACTAGTGTGGCTGGCATAGAATTTGATGCTATGAATAAGTTGTGACTACTGTTTCCAATCCCTGATGATCCGCAGCTTAAAGACCTTTGGCTTGTCTCTCTTCCAGAGTCTACAAAGTTTTCTAGATTATCCGAGACATTAGCACCAAACTGTTCTGATGAATCCTTTTTAATTTCTTGCAATCTAATGAGTTGACTATAAGCTCCATCAGGATTTTTAGTGAGCTCAGCATGTGTACCTAATAATCAGTTAGTAGAAGGTATATGAATGCTGCATTGCGACATACTTAGTATGCATGGATGCATGCATGCATGTATGTACGTATTTATGTATGTATGTATGTATGTGTACCTTTTTCTACTACTTTTCCTTCGTGAATAACAGCAATGATATCAGCGTTCCTTATTGTGCTTAGGCGGTGAGCTACGATGATGGTTGTTCGGTTTATCATAATTCTGTCCAGGGTCTCTTGTACTACTCTTTCAGATTCTGCATCAAGGGCACTTGTTGCTTCATCAAGGAGTAGAATTCTTGGATCTTTCAGAATTGCTCTTGCTATAGCAATTCTTTGCTTTTGGCCTCCAGAGAGTTGTGCTCCATGCTCACCGACCATCGTTTCAAGTCCCTAAATCAATAAATTTCCAGTACTAGTAAGGTAAAAAGGACATATAAATTTAATGAAAAAATATATACTATAAAATAGTCTCCAGTATTGTGAAAAAGCAGAACAGTGTAGAAATTTTCACAAGATGGATAAATCAAGAAAAGAGAGCTTACAAGAGGAAATTTATCGATGAAGTTAGCAGCATTAGCAAGTTCTGCTGCAGCTAGGATTTCTTCATCGGTTGCCGCATCCTTACCATAGGCAATGTTCTCTTTAATGCTACAAGTAAAGAGAACTGGTTCCTGACTCACTAGGCCTATTTTCTGTCTGATCCATTTCAATTGAAATTCTCTGAGGTCAATACCGTCAATGAGAATTTGACCATCCTGTGGATCATAAAATCTCTCTATCAAATTTATCACTGTTGATTTTCCACTCCCACTTTGCCCGACCAAAGCCACGGTAGTACCACTTGATATCGAAAGAGAAAATGCATTGAATATCAGTTCATTTGGTCTTGTAGGATAACTAAAGCAAACCTCCCTAAGCTCTATGTCTCCCTGAATGTCATCAAGCTTTCGCCCGGTTGTGTCATAAGCATCAATTTCCGGCTTTCTTTTGATTGTTTTAAACATCTTAAAAGCTGCAGCTTGTCCAGCAGCAAATGCTGTTAAGCTTGAAGTTGCTTGTCCTAGAGACCTAGAAAATAAAATTAGCTCATAAAAAGTGATTTATGTATGAGAGTCTAATCTTGCAAAAAAATAACTTAACTTGACTTACAAGGAACCAGTTAGTACTGCAAAAAATACACTTATGACTTCACCTCCTGTATAACCTTTCTCAAGTACCATCTTCCCTCCAAACCATACCGCCAAAGCATAACTGCAGTAAACAAATAAACGAACCGAACCAAGGCCTAAACCAATAGCCAATCCCTCTTGTACTCCAACTTTGTAAGCTTTAGTTAAGGATTGATTGTATTGAGATATAGCTTGTTTCTCGCCGGTAAATGATGCAACCTGCGCGCATTGGAGCAGTTACGTCGTGTATCCTTAGTTAGAAACATGAAAAAGGAAAGGAAAAAAAAAGGAAATATTCTCTATGGAAGGAGTTGGCACACATACTGTTCGAATTGAACCGATTATCTGCTCTACTATACTTGCTGCTTCAGAATATGCTGTTTGTCCACGGGATGCCATCATTGCGAAAGCAAAGCTCATTATGGAACCAGAGAGGACAAGAAGAGGAATAGACGATAGAAGGACAAGGGTTAGAAGCCAACCCAAGATGAATGCCACAACTAAACCTCCTAAAAAACATGAGACGTATTGTATGAATTTTCCTACCTGCAGAACATATCCACCAAAAAAGGAAGAATGAGTTATTATTATCTTAGAATTTTGTTATCATGGTTAGATCAAATGATGCTGCATTCATACCTTGTCTCCCATGGCTTCTTGAATAAGAACTGTATCACCTGACATTCTTCCAATAAACTCACCACTGTTTGTTTCCTTGTCAAAGAAACTGATATCTTGCCTTAAAATCGCTTTGAGGTATAATGCCCTTATTCTTGCAGCTTGTCTCTCCCCTGTGATCATCCAACAAAACACCTCTGCAAGATTTCATGTATAACGAACCTTTGCTATTTTAATATTAATCTAAATTATATTTAAAATTTTATGGTTATATTAAGTTGAATTATACTAATCTAGAAAGTTCGGCATGCTTACGTAGAAATGCTGCAAAAAAGGCACATGCACCCATGATTGCAAACTTGACAGACACCTGGGAGCATGAAATGAACCATGTTAAATTACGAAATGAAAATAGGAAAATTTGAAATCCAAATCGTTCTCATCAAAACTAAAGTTGATTCTTGTTGAATTAGATACCAACAAAGCACATACTTATTGCACAAATGAATCAATGACACTGGTCGAACAGAATATAGACAGTTGGAATGTGATATGACATAAATTTAGAATAAAAATTACTCTATACATGTATGCTTCAACAAAAAGAAACCATTCCATATAACACTATTTTCACATCTTCCCTATAGAATATTTCACCAATGGATTCTTAATGAATAGTTGTTACCTTGGAAACTTGATGAACTACTTGTTTAGTGCTAACATTTCCTCCAAAAGCATTAATAGCATCTCCAATAATTATAGTCATTAAAGGCATAGAGATTCCATTCGCAACACCACTTACAGTCCCAACGAACATCAACAAATAATCCCATGAGTCTGCAAATGTGAAAAGCTTGTAAAAGGGTACTGTCTTATTGCTTTGATCCTTCACCTTGTTATTCTTGGAATCCTGGTGCATGTCAGCCATTTCTTGAACATTTTCAGCACCTGCAGGAACTGGTGGATGATGAATTGTTGACCCTGTCATCTCTGTTGAAGCAATATCCTCATCCAAGCTAGCCCTGGCCAACATTTTCTCGATGAAAAACAACAATGAAACAGCTGCTGAAGAAAATTCACTAGTCTGAGTTAGCAACTCTCATTCAGCTATTCCATTAAGCCTCGTTTGGATAAAACCTTAATAAAGTACTTATGACATAAGGGTTTATCATATATCTGCTTATGTATGAGCTGTTTACATAAAAGCTATGAGATGTTTTTATCAGCTATCTTGGAGAGTAGTTTATGCACATGTAGTAAGTTGTTTCCATACGCTTATTCAAACAGTTTTACAAACGTGTATGCCAATAGAGAAACTCAAATAAGTCAATTCAAACCGGCCCTAGAGTTACAAATGAAATGAGCTTTGATTTTTTAGATGTCAAAAATACAACAGCTACCTAAATTGGAAACTAGTTGACTTAAGCAAATTCAACAATAGAGATGAATGAGAATTAAAGAGTGATAGATAAAAATAGTTAGCAGGGTAAGTAGAAAAACCAGAATCAAACCTTTATGCAAACTTGAGGTAGATATTCTTCTTGCCTACAAAGCAACAAAAGAATGAAGGCAACTATAAGAATGAAGGTTGATGGAACACTTGGCAGTAGCCTAGCATTGCAAGCTAACTTCACTATCTTTAAATCATGAGATAAAGCAAAGGAATAATACAGAATTAGATGCTCATTGCCAAAGCTATCAAATCATGTATGGTTTAAATGCACCATGGAACAACATTACCTATTTTATGTTATATAAGGAATATATATATTTGAAGTACTACACACCATCCACTAAAATAATAACAGTTGGACTGTTGGAGGGTTTTTCTTTGGGTCTAAATCCTCCGGTTTCCACGGAAGGGGTTCTGATAA
>Ga0315915_1005330_pt1 | contig 16056 bp, 12 predicted proteins | sample MpolbnodulesMG_FD_207738 | JGI IMG/M metagenome (GOLD analysis project Ga0315915, IMG submission 207738) | Medicago polymorpha root nodule microbial communities from Los Angeles, California, United States - branched nodules | ecosystem: Host-associated > Plants > Roots > Nodule | place: USA... | reverse complement strand
ACTTTTCGAGAAACACAATCCTGAGTTTCAAGTCAACAACATAAAACCAACCAAAGTGGATTCGTATAAGTTGGGTGCTTTGTATAAAGAAAATTAGACAATCCACAATGCAGCACACCATTTCGGTGCTTAAATGGACCCCAACTATACACGTCATCCGTTTTCTAATTAATACTTAATAAGCACCCAATCTCTCCAACTCATCACCTCAAAATGATTATTAATTGGGTCCCTGTAATAACTCTATATCATTAAATTTTAACAATAATTTATATATTCATTCATAATTATATAATTTTTAAATATTGAAGTAATTTAATATAAATTATAAAAAAAGTTAAAACTTGAAATAACAATATAAAATCAATGATGGTAAATTATTTGTTGTTTTGTTTAAATCCAATCGGTGTATGTTTGTTTTGTTTTTTTTCCATTGAGATGGGTAAATTATTTGTTGGTTTAAAAAAAGTTTTTGTTTAACGCATTACTGAATCCAAAGATTATATGCAATTCCAAGGTGTTTAGTGATTCATGATGGATAAAATGCATGTAAGTGATGCATGCTAGCATGATTGTGCATATTCTCTTGAGATCTTACAAAGGTTATAAAAGATTGAACTTAATACGAAAATGAGATCCTTCACTTCTTTGTCATTGTCAAAACATTCTTCAATAAAGAATGCTAGCATCCGTATTCTCTCATTTTTTATGATGATAAACTGATGGACTATTCCAAGAATGAACAAAATTTGCAATTTCAACACATAAATGTGTCGTTTCTCTCATTTTGGCATGATCAAATACAACCGGAAAGCATGAGACAAGTTAATGCTAGAAAAGTGATAAACATAAGTTTTTTTTAAGAATCCAAAATATATAATAGATAAAACCTCCCTTTATAACATAAGGAGTGCCTCAAAGGAAATAAACGAACTTACAAACAAGCAAAGCTAGATATCTAGCCAAAAGAGAGAAAGAAAAAAAAAACGAAACATTACAAAATAGAATAGCCAAGACAGACTAACGCATAGTTCCTTGCACCTAGGAGCACAGCCTATGACAAAATAAGTTAGTCTTAGTTACACTTTTGGCCCCCTAAGTTTCCCAAAATTGTGCTCCTGGGTGCAAGAAACAGTGAGGTAAATGAACTATTAATTATGTTTGGGCTAAATTATGAGCTATTGCTTCATTGCAAAATACATATCTTGACTTCATTTGTTCTAGGGTTTTTCTTCTTCTAACTTATCGATAGTTTCTTTTTCAAATTTTGATATATGGTTGCAGGGGAAGGACTTTAGGAGGCATATGACAGAAAAGTCACACAAAACAGGTTTGAGAGTTCCACAAACTTTTTAGTACGGTGCCAAAAATCGAGTCCTAAAAAATGACGACACATGCTTGCATTTCTTGCTTCCAACATTGACATATTCAGTCATGTGTGTTTTACTACTCCATCATCCTTCATTCTCTATCATATTTGATCGTTATTTTTTATGACAAAGTTGTTGCAACACAACGACGCAGAACGCAATCGAGTGGTTGTGGAGGATTCATATCATGATTCAGTGCCCTACAAAATATCCATCTTATTTATTGTTCTCATGTATATCTCCATCTCCTTCATTTTAATTCTTTATTTTTTTAAAGGCAGTTGCCATTGTATTAGATGGTAAACTGTGATGGACAACAAATAAGACTGCTTTTAAAAAAACCACTTTGGGGTTGCAATCAATTTGTGGTTTTAAGGTACTTTCATTCCATTTTACATTGTAATTTTAAGATTGGATTAAGTTGGTAGAACAAATTTCTTGCTCTTAAATGTCTGGATTATAGTCTAACTTATTTTCACAACAAATCAATAGCTATATATCTTTATCTGAATTATTTTGGATATCTTTCATTAGTATTATTGAGTCAATTCCTTTCAATTTTTCACATGTTCTTATCTTTAGCCATATGCTGATCTAATTAGGATATGAATTGATAGATAATCCCTCTGGTCTATAATGTAAGAAAAAATTGATAAAAGTTTATGTTTTTAGTGCGTTAGTATCTCAAGTGTTTTTCTCATGCTATGCAGACGGAATTCACATGCTTTTATGTGTGCTACCGTGCAAGCATTTTTTTTCTTATTATGTGTGATGTTTTCAGTGCATGTATTGAATTGTAGTGTCATGAACAATGACATTTTGTTTGGATGTGATGTGTGCTGCCATAACTATACAATTTCCTTCCTCTTGGTGTCCTAGATAGAATTTAAACGGTATATGAAGAACATGTTTTGTTGGCATGCAATGCAATGTGGTCTGAATATGTTGTGGTCTGCCATAACTATATGATAGTACTTGCTAATTGTCAAGCCTGATGTCCCTTGCTTATATTTTCTTGGTTTACTTCATTTTTTGTAGTTTAGATGTGCATGATAGTATCTGATGGTTATTATGATTTTTGCTTGGATAACATGCCATAATTAGAACACTAAGAGAAATGCATAATGAGTCTTATGAAAAAAAAATGGTATAAGTTAAATTTTCAATGATAAAAGTTTCTAACCAGTTAATTATGTTAGTATGAAAAATTTAACTTTGACAACAATATTCAATTACATTGTTATTTGTTTTAGCTGTGATTTCACAGTGGTGATTCTTATTACATATGAGTAGGGATGTCAATGGGTACCCATTAGTATGGATAGTATGATACTCATCCCCGCCCCGTTTGATAAATATGATACCCGTGTCCGTCGCGTACCCTCGTGGGTACCCACTATGCGGGTACCCGCGGGTATTGAGGTATCCATGGGTATTCATGGGTACCCATCTCATATGATATGAGATGGGTTAGTATAGCTTGGTTGTTTGAGAGGAAGGTCAGTTTTTGATCTTTGAAAGTGTTTATGAATTGATTTATTTGCATATCAAAGTTTGCTGATTTATGTATCTTGCAATAATTTACAGGTAAAAGCTTTCATATTTGAATCTATTCCAAGAATCAAGGACCAAGAGAGGGAAGGAATCATAGATTTAGATAGCGAGGTTTTAAGAATACGAAAATGAGCCTACGTATGTTGTAGAATACTTATGTTGCGTTCTTTTCAAAGAAGTTTTTGTTTAGAATCAACAAAGTTTTATTAATGAAGAGACTGTGCAAGATGCACAAACGCTCGCAACAAAGCAACACAATTACAAGTATGCTGTTAACAGCTTAGCCACTCCCCCAAAACAAAAACCCAGCCACTGCAGACAGAACACAGGTCTGATACAACAGAAACAGCAGCAAAAATGCTGTCAAAACCGAAAAAAACATAAGGAAATAAAAACAGGCCTGCGGTTCCAAAACACCAATGCTGAGGCTACTATATACAACCTATCAGAACTAGCAAACAGTGGCATACCTTAGCCTCTCAAAGAAGTATAAGTGTTATTTAGTTATGCTATATTATTAGTGCAGTTTTTTTTAATGTCAAAGTCAAGTGTGGAATTCGAAATAGTGTAATTTTTGTTTGCATTTGTATTTATCAGTTGACCTCTTTGCATAGCTTGCATAGGATCATTTGACCTCTTTGATTAACTTGATTGCAGCTTGCAAGAAGAAATTGATTATAATGTGTTATTGACCGACAAGCCAAGCAATCCAACTATCTTTAATTATATTTAGTTGAAGCATTGTAAGCGATATGAGTTATTTATATATGTTACTAAGATTGGACATCAATGGGTTGCATGAAATTTAATGAAAGATGGATATTTCCTTGACAATTGATAAACGAATTTTCGAATCCAAATCTTTTGCTGAATTTAATTAGGATGAATAAAAGAAGATATTTACTTTTCCCACCCGATGGCGCGCGTCCTATGCAAATTATCAACATGCCTTTCGAATTATATAATCCGGAAAACCTATATGCATTCTGGATTTTAAAATCCGGACAATTGCGAAGTATAAAAGGAACTTCACCCCCCATTTTTACAGTTTTACACATTCACTTTCACCATTCTCTCTCTCTCTCTCTCTCTCTCTCTCTCTCTACATTATCCCAAATTCCCAACACCACAAATCTTGTCCAAATTTGGAGTTTTGTTGCTCAAAAGCACCGCATTTCAACCCTTGTCAAACATCATGGAAGGTTAGTTCGATTTATATACACATGCATGGTTATTTTATTCGATTTTTTTTTTTGAATTCTGGAGCAATCCGGATTTCGTTTTCCGGACTAGATTGTTACAGTCCGGCAATTTAAATCCGGAAACACCCAAAATGTTTTTTTGCTTCTGTTTTGTGTTGTTTGATTACCCTAATTTGATTACCCTAATATTACAGAAGGTTCGTCCTCTACTCGTGAAACTGATGGAGGAGGAAGGTGTTGTTGCTCCGAGGCGTCGGGGTGGCAGAGGAAACCGTGCTAATGTCGAGCCTCAGCCGGAACCGAAGCATGAGCAAGATCATGAGGATATGGGCGTGCAACAGCAACAAATGGAGGAGGAAGAGTTTCAGGAGGAGCTTGAGGCAATGGAGGAGGATATGGAAGACACGCAGCCGCAACGAAGGCGGACGAGGAAGAAGCGTGTGGTGGACCCTGAACCACTTGATGACTACCCCGGTGACCCACACGACACTAGCTTATTGTGGAGGTACCATGTGCACGTGGCCAGGAACGCGGCTGATGGCGTGGTATTTATTAATTTTAAACTTACTTTAATATGTTGTTAATCTTTGTGAAAAATGATGTCTATATTCGTGAAACTGATGTTTATTAATGTTACTTTAATAAACTCTTGAACTGCTATGTTTGTAAAGCAATGAGTGTAAACTGATGTTTATGCATTGTTTTTTATTATTTGCAGTGGCGTGGCAATATAAAATGCATCAATAAAGGAAAGAAGATAGAGACGATGCATGATGACGATACCACCCCTATCATGAATGCACGGTGGTGGGTAGACAGATTGCAGGGCACCGGTCTTGGCTGGCTTCAGGATACCAGCTACAACCTGATTAACCACGGTCTGATATGTGCTTTTATGGAGAGGTGGCATGAGGAGACTTCGAGTTTCCACCTTCTGTTTGGGGAGATGACAGTGACACTTGATGATGTGTCCTGTTTGCTGCATCTCCCCATTGATGGCATGCTTCTGTCCCATAGTACTATCTCACGGGACAAGGCGGTGGAGTGGATGGTGGAGCAGTTGGGGTCTGATATGGGTGAAACTGTAGTTGAGGTGAATAAGACCAAAGGTGCACATTGTCGATTCAGCTACTTGAGGAGGATTTTCAAGGACCGTATGTTGGAGCAGTTGACGTTGAAGACTTAGTATGGTGTGACTCAGGAGGTACGGAGTTTGCGGGACTAGGCTGTCCGCATATATTTGCTATACTTGGTGGGGATCACACTCTTCACTGACAAGAGCGCCACTACTGTGGATGTTGTCTACCTCAAGTACTTTAGAGACCTTGATCTTGTTGCTGGTTATTCATGGGGAGCTGTGGCACTAGCTCACGTTGGAACTGTGGTCAGGTGTCGCGATACCTGACTTTGTTGCAGGTATAAATTGAAAATCATGTTTTGTTTTATTAAATGTAAGTGTTAATTATTTGTATATTTATATGTGGTTGTCATTGTTACAAGCTTGGGTGTTTCAGCACTTCCAAGGTATGGGAAGCAAGGATGTTTGGGCAAGCTATCGCGGGCATCGGGATCCACGCACGATGCTTTTTGTACCACTGTCTGGCTTGGCACAACAGACAACTACAGAAACCTACTGGATAGGCTGGATCTGAGCGGCGTTGTCATGGCCCTATATGGAGAGCACCGTCTGACACGTCTGTTTAACTAGGTCAACCTTTTCATTTGATGGCTCAGATATGGAGACCGCACAATGAGATATATGTCGGAGCGGGTTCTTCGTCAGTTTGGGAGGGTTCAGACCATACCGAGACATCCCATTGAGGTTGCACCTCCTGATCTTAATTTGGGGGAGATCTCACTCCGCTTTCAGTATGCTCTTGATCATGCGCTGACAGCTGAGCAGTTGAGGCAGCGTGCAGTTCATGGCGTGGAGGCAGAAGATGGATACATTGAGTGGTTTTACCAGGTGTCTCATCCACGCATGATTCTTCCTGATATCCTGGTACCGGTGTCGAGGCCACCGGAGCGTGCGGTCCTTGATGCGCTTGCTGCTCAGGAGGATGGAGAGCATAGGTACTTACAGCTTAGCATAAGGATGAGCCGCATTAGAGACCATGTGTATGTTGTGATGTCCAGCGGTCTGGTCCCGCGAGGGTCTGACGAATGACAACATTTGGAGGAGGTATTGAGATAGGTGCATGATGGGAAAGTTTACTGTCGTCGGGGAGCTACTGAGGGTGGAAGGGGTGGCAGAGGTGGCGGTGGTACAGGTGTAGTTATTAGGGGCTGATTGTATTGTATTTTATGTTTATGTTTGAACATTTTGGATGCTTTTGAATTATGTAACACTTGGATAATTTTTATTTTCATGTTTTATTAATGTTAGAATGTTTCAAATTTATATTGCGTCGTTAATTATAAGTTAAATTCTCAGTTTGAACAACAAGTCAAAGGCCAAAATGTTGGACCACATGCGCTAACACAGAGGCTCGACCAAAACAAATGGCTTCTGCCTCTGTGCTGATGCAGTTCAGATTACACAATCCGGATTATGTAATCCGAAAACCTCATTTCCCACGCCATTTGTTGACTTTCAACGGGGTGATTTACGCATTTCGGATTATATAATCCGGAGTCTGTACAGAAATTTCGAATTATGTACTCCGAAACCATCTATTCAAAACTGGCACCAACATCTATCAGGGTGGTTGAAGTGCCAAAATCCACGAATATGTCCGGAATTTAGTTTCCAGAAGTTGTTCGGATTTTATATTCTGGACCAGGGGTATATTTAGAAAAAATAGGGCGAACGAGGAAAGCCATAGGGTGAGAAAAGTAAATCTCATAAAAGAATGCAGGTGTGGTCATCCCATCCCAATATTATGAAAGAAGATAAAGTGTAAGCATTGTGTTGGAACAATATGTGTTTAACATTACCCTTTGAGTTTTGATGATAACAAGGTATTAAAAGTGTCAATTGGATATGCTAATATTTGTTCAAGTATGCAGAACCATAGACATAAATTTAGTGTCTCTTTGAAGCATAGGTTCTGATAGAACAAATGAGAGCAATGGAATCAACAAGAAGGAAGCTTGAAGAATTTGAAGAAAGAGGTTCTGAAGACAAGCGGTTCTGAAGAAGCTAACGTCATCAGAAGCACCTCTTCAGAAGCAGTTCACCAAAAGCTGACATCATCAGAGGTTCTGAAGATCATCAGAAGCTGGAAGACTGAAGAACTTCAAATGTTGTTCAAATGATGAATGAATCACGCCTATCATTGCAGAAGATTGGGAGAATAAAACAACGGCTATTTCAAATGGACTTGAAGGCATTGGATGCTTATTCAGTTGAAAGCGTTGAAAAAGGACATTTGTACGTAGTGTACAACCACTATCTCCACTACTCTGTTTTTGTGTCGGCTAGTACAAGAACAACAGCTGTGCCTGCAACGGTGTTCCTCCAAACTTGGAATGAATTTGAAATTGATCATTCATAGGACAATAACCAAATCAGGCAACAGGTCATTGGTGATTTGATCAAGCTTCAAACGACTATATTTGATGTGCTGGAAATTTCCAACGTATCTTTCACACCTCTATATAAAGGAGTGAAGACCTGCAGTTTTACACAAGACTCATACAACAATTTTACAAGTGCCAAAACTCTGCTGAAATTGTTTCACATCAAAAGTTCACTTAGAATTTGTTATCAAAGTTCATATCTTAGAAATTCTAGAGTCTTAAGAGTCTGTATCTGATTTGCATCGTGAACACCACTAATTGTATATCAAGTGTTCAACCTCAATCAAATTTCTTTGTAATTCTGTTTGAATAGAAGTTTCTTGCAGTTGTGCTTGAGCATAGGAAGTCTCTTGATTGTGTTCTTGAGCATAGGAAATCTCTTGCACTTGTGCTTGAGTAGGTTGGAGTCTCTTGCTAGTTGTAGCAGTGAGCAGTTGTAATCAGATATTACATTTTTAGTGAACTCTCCATGGAAGTGCAAGGGGGACAAGATTACTTCCGGTTTGTGGAAGGAACCTGTATAATTGCATTGTGTCTTTCTTTTCTCTTTCTCTCCGTTTTTATCCGCTGCATTTAGATTCTGATTATCACATCAGAAGCTGAATTCTATCTGCTTCTGATTAGTGACTTCAGTAGGAAAAAACCAAGAAAAAAGATAACACAATTTAACCCCCCTTCTTGTGTTTTTCTCACCTTCACATTGTGCATATGTGGAGTAACTTACCTCTTTTTTGAAGGAATTAGTCTAGGTTTGTTTTGATCAAATGTCTTATTTAGGATTGCGAGTGGATTAAGATTATATGAAAGCAATGACAATAAAGTGGTCTATTCTATGCTATTCATATCAATTAGTAATAAAAACACATTTTACATGTAACTCACCCATGATGGACGGGTGTGCGGTCAAGTTGAGTTCTGAATGCTAAAGTTAATAAAAGAAAAAGAAAAAAAAAGATAGGAAACCATATGCTTGAAGGAAATGTGATATCAAGAGGTTATATTGGTGGAAAAGAAATTTCAAGGTTATCTCTAATACTTTAAAAGAAGGATGAAGATATTGATAAACAATAAAGATGGTGACAATGCTACTATAACTTTAAATACTGTCAAGTAGATTAATGTTAAAACAAGTATTATACGGTTTATTTAACATTAAAGTTTTATATGATATACTTTATTTTTATATATCACCGTCAATATGACCCGTGCGGTCGAGGGTCTAGTTCATCATAAATTGATCATGTCAAACAAATGAAGATAATGGTAAAAAGTACAACATGGTATATCTTATCCAACAACTCCTTTTGTAAATAATTTTGTATTATTATCCAACGTTTCTTTTCTCAATGGTAGTATTCTCTTCGGTGTAACAGAGAAACAACTCAAGACATGGAAATTGTCTTCCTTCAACGAAGCCTTAAAGAAATCAGATGAAGAAGCAAGACCAGTGTAAGTGTTCATAACACAATAACAAATAAAAACTTAAAGATAAAGGCAGGAAGTAAAATGCACAAGTCATTTGTTAACCCAGTTTGGTGCAATGTCACCTACGTCTAGGGGCTACCAAGTGTTTACCGGTGTTTTTGGTAAACAATACGGGCTGGTTTTGATTATTACGAGCAGGACCAAACCAGAGATCCTAGGACATGTTGTGCATTTTGTTTTCTTGCGTTCTTGCGTTCATCGAGTTCGTAGGTTGCTTAACGAACGGGACGAGACCGTGTGGCGCCATTAGACAGAAAAAAGTTTTAAAAGCAGAGTAAATGCATAAAGTTTAAATTGCAGAAACTTAAAGGAAAGATAAAATACAATGCATTAAAAATAAAGGTGGTTCGACAAATCCTTTACATACATTCTTTGTGACTCTTTTCTCACGCGTCGGTACTTCGAGTGTTTTAGAATTTTGTATAGGTGACTTGCGACCCATTTTTCCCTTGGAAAACTACTATTTATGTTGGGAAATAACAAGGCTGAAGAAGAAAAAAAATAAACACAATCACAACATAAGAATATAACGTGGAAACTCCAAAACCGGAGAAAAAACCATGACCGATGTCTAAACCGACAACCATAGAATTATTACTATGTGAATTTTTTTACAACACATAGAGTTCTCTCACTCTCACCCTAATGCCCCAATACACCCACAATCTCACAAAGCAAATATTTAAACTAAGTCGGATATAAGCTTAAAGTGCTACTGACTGGTGCATCTAAAAACAAAGAAACTAGGTTTAATATATAGCCTCGGTCTTCCCCTTGCTTCACTAAACTAAGCGATGTGGGACATAATCACCAATAACTAATATTTTCTAACCTCCTACTTTATTCAAGAAACTTGACAATCAAACCCAACAATCTCCACCTTGATTGTAAGAAATTCATCTTCCGTTTCCATTGTCTATACCGACAATCATACTCCACCATAAAGAGTATACTTCACTTGAAACTGAACCATTCCAAGAATTTCTTCACGTCGAAACCTTGCTAAAAGATTATGGTGCAACTCCCATGTTGGCTTCCAGGAAGTTCTTCAGCCATCGCCATATCTCACCACACACCTTGCATCAATGCCAACCAATGCCCGTGTGTTGTTCTGAATCCGCTAGCAATAACTTGTCCTTTTGCATGGTATAGCGGAAATACCATTGGACACACTTAATCTTCTAGATAAGATCATCATCATCTCCCAAAACAAGGGAGACATTGCTAGCACTTGCCTCATAGTCTTTTTTTTCAGAAACTGCTCCACTTGGACAATTTCTCTTTAAATGCCCAGACATTCCACACTTCCAACACGACATATTCTTTGCATGGATCTTCTTCCCATTAGCCCCACTTCTAATTAACAACATTGAGCTTGATGAAGTGTTTTCATCACTTTTCATCCTCCTCTCTTCAGAAATAATTTTAGTTGCAACTTCTTCAAAACTCAAACTTTCCTTCCCATACATCAAAACAGGTTTGAGATGAACATAAGAAGGTGGAAGGGACAAAATGACCCTTAACGCTTTATCTTCATCATCAATCTTAACTTCAATTGATTCTAACTCAGAAATAATATTCTTCAAAGTACTAAGATGATCAGAGATTTTTGTACCCTCATCCATGCGCAAATTGTGGAATTGCTCCTTCAACAACAACCGATTTGAGATGCCCTTTGCCTGATATAACCCTTCGTGCGTCTCCTAGAGTTCCTTGGCTGATGACAGATTCTGCACATTCGCAAGAACATTCTTTGCCAAACACAAACGAATTGCACTTGCAGCTCTCAAATCTAGTTCCTCCCACTTATCTGCCTCCATCTTGGAAGTGTTTCCTTTCAACGCCTTGTGTAAACTTGATTGTATCAGCACATCCTTGACTTGCACTTGTATCAGCACATCCTTGACATAATTCATCCAAGATTCGTGGGAGAAGATTGACATTTTTGAAAACGGTTGCAAACTTCTTTTAAAAAGGCTGATGTCATCACCAGACCGTGTTGGGTACAGGAAACCAAAAAGTTTTATCACAACCATTACCCTTTCTCTTTTTCTTGACATATCCTTCCATTCTTGTCTTCCCTGTTTTCGTCTGTATTCTTCTATCCATGTGAAGGGAAAGAAGGATCTTTACGTGCCATTCTGAGCCATGATATTTTCAACCAAATTGGCTATATTATTATGTGCTCCAATATTTTGTTGATAGACATTTCTAAGAACTTCACCTGCATCATGATTTCTATCCACTAAAATTACCTCTGGTTGTACTTGTATCGTTGGTTCGACTGGTTGAGGTCGAGGCATGGGTTGTTGTCTTTGAACCATAGGTTCGACAATTTGCACATCTTGAGTATTTTGGATTTGATGGATATTTTGGATCCGAGGGATCCATTGATAGACAGTTTATGGAGGGGCGAAGAAATCTGTTATTCTCCCCATTTTAGTGGCTAATGTTTGGTAACCCTAATTCGTATTTTGAATCAAAGGGTTAAACACCATACCAATTTGTTGTGTTAACAAATTAATCATCTCATGATTCCTCTCATCCATTTGTTTTCTAAACAACATCATACATTTTGTAGTTAAGGTTGGTGAAGCATTTCTGCCTAAAACACTAGAACTTGAAGGATTGTGTGTATTAAACAGTGTAAATGGATTTGTATGTTCTATAAATGCAGGATTATTATGCAAATATTCCATCATTGAAGTTAGCATACCGTATGGTTGGTCCTTAGAGAAGTTCTGCGTATTTATGACCCTATCATCAAATCTAGCCCTAACTTGAGGGTTAGGAGAAGTAGGAACACATGTAGACACGGGTACACCAGCAGTAAATGGTGGCACAAATGGCAAACAACCTTCTTGACGTCTGTGCCTTCATGCAGACCTCTGGTGATCATGTATTGTTTCATGTTTTCATCAGCACCTCGCACCTGAACCGCTTCTTTGTTGAACCTTTCGATGTAGTCTCGAAGAGGTTCGCTTCTTCCTTGGAAGATGGCCTCAAATGATGCCACGGTTTTGGGCTAGGTCCTTGAGGCCGTGAAGTGAGTGGTAAACACGTGGCAGAGGTCACCCCATGTGTCTATGGAGTTTCTCCTTAAGTTTTTGAACCACGTCATGGCTCCCCGTCTCAACGTAGTGACAAAAAGTTTGCATTTGACTGCTCCTCGCACCGACCGGTACGTGAGGACAACCTCAATGTTCTCGATGTGCTCATCGGGGTCTGACGTCCCGTCGTATGAGTCCATCTGGGGTGGCTTTTCCAATCCGCGAGGGATTGGGGTGTCTCGGATGCACCAGGTGAAGGGACTATATCTATAACGGACCCCTCGGGTATCACGCTCGTCGTCAGAGCTGGAGGAGGAGGACGGCCAAGAGCATCTGTTTCGCCTTGGTGGAGATCTTCTCGGAGGAGACCACCTAGGTGGAGAGCGTCTTAGTGACCGTTGTCCCCGGCTAGGAGATCTCACGCTGACGGAGCGTCTAGGAGACCTAGATCTGGAACGGCGAGGGCTCCTTCCCCTTCTTCTACGGGGCGGGGAAGGAGTGTCACAGATGTGAATCAGCTGCCTCTTTGATTGCTCAAGTTCCGAAATCCTCTTGTTTTTCTCCTCAGCCAATGTTATTGGATGTTTGACCGTGCGGAGCAGCAGATTAATCTGCGAATCTGTGGTACTATCGACCATCTCTTCAGGTCGTGGAGGGCCAAAGATTGGTTGATCCTGCAGTGGGATCTCAGCGTGAACACTCGTCGGAGCTGTTCCTCTTCGAGGGCTCTGTGCAGGAGATGGGAAAGCAGTTCGTCCGTCCTGGTTTGGATGTTGAATGATGTTTTGGATACGTGGTGCAACACCGTTGACAGCCATGGTTTATATGTGAAAGTTTTGGTTTTTTGTGTGTAGAAAATGGGGAGAGCTTGTATTTCCCACAGACGGCGCCACTGATCGTACCTGACCAGAAGGTGGTTGTCGGCGCTGGATTGAATGCGGTTGTTCACGGTGGTTGTTTATACTTCCGATGAGTGTTGGACCGAATGGGGGGTGTCTACCTACATACACTCTGACGCTCAAGTCAGTAGAGTTTCAGAATGGGGGTTTGAGAGTGTGAGAGATTCGGAAACTTGGGTAGAGAGACGTTACTGCTCGTTTGAACAGGACTCGGTTGCTTCGAGCACCCCCCTCGCAAGGAAGGGGTGTGTTGCGAGTAATTTGCCAAATGCAACATTTGGGCTTGATTTGTTATTTGACCTAAGAGATTAAGCCCAGGTCTTTGACCGGTCCAGAACACTCTCCATCACAGATCTGAAACTCCGAGATAAGAGAGAGTGCGACATCGATGTGGATCTGGGAGGGGAGGACGAGAGAACAAGGATGTGAGAGAGATGAGAACAGGGAGGATGTTTCGTAGTTATCGCCACCGTCACCGAAAATGGAAGGTGGTTGGTGGCGGTGGAGGAGAGGGGACGGCAGAGTGAGGACTTGGAGAAACAAGGAAGACGAAGGATGGATGGAGAGAGTAGTGTTTCACTGTATTTTTTTTGGTTTAATTGAATGTCACGTGTCACAATTTTGTGTGGAGGTTTAAAGTGTGTATGCCATATGGGGGTGTCTATGTATCATTGCTCTTAATTTATCACTAATATTGAACCGCAAGTTCATTTAGATTTATTGGAATTAATATCGCATAAGGAATCTCCTCTTAAGGTATTTTTTTGGCGTCTTCTATGCAATGAATCCCCACCAAGGGTAACATATTAAGACGAGGCATCCTTCAACTAAATTCACAGCTTTGTGAGTGGATGCAGCACCCTGAATCAACTAATCATCTGTTTTTGGTATGTAATTTGTTTGGTGGTATCTGACATCTTGTTCGTAATTGGAATGACATCACATTGGTAGATCCATTTTGTGTTTTGAAACACTTTATTCAATTTGGCTACTTAATAGGAAACTCAAAATCACGACGATTGTTCATGCATTTAATCTGGTTCAATTCTGTTTTGAGTGATTTGGAAAGAGAGGAATAATAGAATCTTTAACAATAAGGAAGACTCAATGCAGCAGTTATTGAATAAAATTAAACTCCTCACTTGTTGGTGGTTGAAGGCAAAAAAGTATTACTTTTACATTTAGTTATCATAATTGGTGCCTAAATCCTTTATCTTGTATGAGCATTGCCTAATAGTTTTTCTTTTCGTTTTTCTTTGTTTGTTGTTTCATAATTGTAATTGACTTGTTAAACTTGTGTTCTACTATAGTACACCTTGTGCTAAGTTAAATGCTTTGTTGTTAGTAATGTATTCTATATTGGATTGTTCAAAACAAAATTCATTTCAATATTAATAAGAACATCACTCTATATAAATAACTAAAGAATTAAACAATCGTGAGAGTGAAGAGATTTGCGGGTTGAGTTATTTTATTAAGTGTGGGCAACTCTCAATAGAATAAATTGCTAAAAGACACCTTTTAACGGGGAAAAACCAATTTAACGGGGTGCGGGTGTGGGGAAAATTTGGAGTTTTAGTACGGGACCGAAGCCGGGGGATGCTTACACCCGCCCCGCACCCCTTTTTTGAAATTTACTTCATTAAATTTTATAATCTTATTTCCATAAGCACAAACATATTTTAATATATTATTACCCTTTAGAAACATGTTTATTATAATTATTTTGCTCTTTTGAAAAATGTTTATTAGATATTTAATTATTAATATAATTATTGTTTTTTATTACTATGAAAAAATGAAAAAATATGCATTTTTTTAAATATTTTATAAAAAATAGATTTTTCGCCGGTGGAGGTGAGGGCCGGGCCGGGAGACCCGTCCCCATTGGGGGCGGGGTTCGGTGTTTAATTTTTTTCCCCGAATAATTTGGGGATGGGGGCGGGGGTGGGGACGGGGATGCTTAACCCATATATATATATTACGATGTCGATATATACAAATTAAATTCATTTTTAAAATTTGTAGCAAATGAACAAATTGATTAAAACTTAGTACTAGTCTTCAATTTCAAAAACTAGTTTCACATTTTGCAAACGAGTGAATAGGCAAAAACCCCCTGAAATTGTAACTTTCGTTAAAAAACCCCCAGATTTTTAAGAAACTTCAAAAACTCCCTGAAATTGTCAAACATTAGTCAATTATCCCCCTTCGTTTGTTTTGGCTGTTAAATGACTATTTTTTATTTTTTTTTGCTTTCTTCATCTTCTTCCTTCCACTTTTTTTCATCATCTTCAACAATATTCATAACTTTTTTTTTTAAGAAACAACAACCATTAACAACATCATCATCATCTCATTACTATACATCCGGAACTAATTATAAATGTGCTAATTTAAAGAACTGATTATGCTATTTCTGCAAAAAAAATTGAATCTGCTTCTATATCTAACAACATTGGACTAGGGTCACATTCCAACTCTAATTTAAATAATACTCCTAATTTGATATATGGTAACTTCAAAAAATAGGCTTTTCATGAAAATTGTGAAGTTCATATGAGTGAACATGTCCCTTGCATTCAGCTTTAATACCTATGAGAAAACAAGCTTTCTATGAGAAAACAACTTTAGATTTATAGCTTTAACTTAGATGGTGTTATTGTTGTTGATGGTGGTGGAGGTGTAGTAATGAGGTGATGTTGTTGATGGTCGTTGTTTCTTAATTTTTTTTTGAATTATTTATGAATATTGATGAAGATGATGGAAAAAGTGGAAGGAAGAAGATGAAGAAAGCAACAAAAAAGGTCATTTAACAGCCAAAACAAACAGAGGGGGGTAATTGACTAACGTATAACAATTTCATGGGGTTTTTTGAAGTTTCTTAAAATTCAGAGGGTTTTTGACAAAAATTACAATTTCAAAGGGGTTTATGCCTATTCACTCTTTTGCAAACCTAGAAACAAAATACACT
>Ga0315915_1005327_pt1 | contig 16060 bp, 10 predicted proteins | sample MpolbnodulesMG_FD_207738 | JGI IMG/M metagenome (GOLD analysis project Ga0315915, IMG submission 207738) | Medicago polymorpha root nodule microbial communities from Los Angeles, California, United States - branched nodules | ecosystem: Host-associated > Plants > Roots > Nodule | place: USA... | reverse complement strand
GGACTATTTTTCTAATAAATGGGTTCAGTCATCATGTGCCACGTGTGCAAATCATCACTAAAGTGGGGTCAGAGACCAAAACCAAAACGAGACATATTTGCAGGGACCAAAAACAACAAAAAATTTTTACAGGGACTAAGACCAAAACGAGACATATTTGCAGGGACTAAAACCATATTTTAGCCTAAAAACTTCAAAATTCCTCCATTGTGAATGTGAAAAATAAATTGAATTGAGGAAGATCCTTCCATTTCCATTTAACACAATGACTTGCTTATTTTAGAAAGAAAAACAAAACACACAATGAGCTACTTGGTTTCATGCATAGCCTATACAAGAATCAAGGGATACATATCTAAATAACACTTGCTTTGTAGCATCCAACAAAGCCAATAGTGAACAAAGGCCAACAGTTAAGTAAAAAATAAATAATGCAATTTCTATTTTTACTATAACAGAAGCCACAACAAAAGTTTTTTTGCACTAGATGGAGTTGGCAACGTAAATCAAACAATGCTAAGATATCATATTATAAATCGTATTTAAATCAAAATCTTTCTAAATGATTTGACCTATAGTTGAGTTTTAGATTTTACTAAATCTTCAAAAAATTCCAAAACCCTCACGCAAAAATGTTGCTAGTGTTAAGCCAAAAAAAGCAAATGTTTTGCATGTGGTGCAGGATCTAGATTAATATTATCTTTATTCTTTTACAAGGCCCAATGTCATTGAACTCAGAACCCTACAACAATAGATAAGAAAGAAAATAGAACAGGATTATTTCTGATTTTAGTCATTTGACTAGCAATGGGACATCCTTCTTCGGTCCTTGGTTGAGTTAATAAAATCTCAGAGTTATGATCCTTAAATAGAGTAAGAAATACTAAAGAAGCAGTTAATAAGTAAAGGGTCAAGTCAAGGTGATCAGAATAAGGACAGCCCATGATGACAGGACATGTCTGTTGAATTAGATACCTTTATAACAGCTATACCGCCAGTGAGTTTCGCAATTCTCTCTGAGAGCTTTCTCGAATGGTTTGCATTGTCTGTTTCAATAAGATCCCTCTTTATCTGTAAAATTCTAGCCTGAATTTCAGCCTTAGTGTTTGGATCAGCAAATATAGTTGTTGCATTACTGGTTATTTTCACTTTCATTGCAGTACCAAGCTGGTCTGATGTTGTACCTTCAAGTGTAAGACCCAAATCTCCACAGAGAAAATCCGCACCTGTGATATTAAAGTCAACGGGAGGTCAAGCAAGCAAAGCTGAAAATGTGTTGATACTTGATTGTAAAAGATGCTAGCCATACAATTCGTTGCAAGACATGGGAACAAAGACACTTGAGGCAAAAATAAATCATAATTTTAATATACCCTCATACAGTTTTACACCCATATAAAACAACAAAATTCAACAGCACCCAATTATAAGACTTCTATTAACAGTCAACTGACGTACTGAAACAATCCGCTAGGTAGATTGCAATCTTGGCAACTAGAACTAGACAGTTGAAAAATGAGATAATGGATTTGCATTAGCACCCAAGACAGCCATACTGTCCAACTAAAAATGCTAAATGAAAACAAAAGGCAACGACGTAGAAAAGCTTCTTATACTGCAAAGGAAGCAACTATTTGGAGCATACCATAGACTTTATTAAAATAATTCCAAAATAGAAAACTGTAAGCCTAGTATGAAGGAAGCTGGCAGAGATAACAACCGAGTTTATCAAATGCAGTAGGAACTCACCCGTCATGAGCGCAATATCTTGTAACAATGCTTTCTTTCCATCTCCGAGTCCTGGACATTTTACAGCTGCAACTCGTAGTAATCCTTGCATTTTGTTCACTATTAATGTTTCCAACACTTGTGCAGTGACGTCCTCCGCAATAATTAAGAGCGGAGCACTCAACTGCATGGCCTTTTCTAGCAAAGGAACTATTTCTTTGACACTTGAAATCTTCTGATCCGTTACCAAAACTTTAGCATTGTCAAACTCCACAGTGGATTTTTCCTGGTTGGTGATGAAGTGAGGAGACATGTAACCCCTATCAATCTGTACAGAAATAACAGACAACAGCTATAATAGGGAAAAACACAGGGACATGATCATTCAGATCTGGGAAAGAACAAACAGTTGTCATTGAGAACTATTATTGTAATTATTATCATCATCAATACCTTCATCCCTTCTTCAATTACCACAGAGGTTTCAGATGATGAGGATGACTCGATGGTGATTACCCCATCAAATCCAATCTTCTCTATAGCTTCAGCAATCAAATTACCAACATACTCGTCATTTCCAGCAGAAATCGAGGCTACAGCTGCACAAGGTGGGGAAGAAATATCTTCAACACATTTTCACAAAGAAACCGTACTTTGAAAAACTCAAACAAGCATTGGTGCATAATAAAGACCTTTGATATGATCCCTTCCTTCAACAGGAATACTTCTCTTCTTCAAGAACTTCACCAGATCTTTTACTGTCTTTTCCATTCCCTTCTTCATAGAAATAGGATTTGCCCCAAAAGCAACTGCTGATAATCCGGATTTAATCATAGCGCGAGCCAAAATAATTGCAGTGCTGGTACCATCACCAGCCAAATCATTCATTTTACTTGCAACCTACAAGCAGGAAAAATTAAAAACATAAGCACGTCTAGTGTTATTTTATGCCTTGAAATTATCATCCATTTAATCTAAGGTAGAACCTAACAACCATGGTCGACCTCTTGAATTAGCATGGCACCAGCATTCTCAATTGCATCGGAAAGCTCTATGGATCGAGCAATTGTGACGCCGTCATTTATTACTTTAAGTTTTCCAGATTCAGAAAGAATAACATTCCGTCCTGCGTAATAAGAGATAAAATAAATGAGCACGAATAGTAAACAAACGTTGAATTGCAGGAAATTTACAACTCAAAATTATAATTGTTGTTTGTATAAACAACTTAATAAGTGATTTTAGCATGAATGCCTATCATATAAGTGTTGTATGCTTTAAGTTGTTTCATAAGCTATCCCGGAGAGCTTGTGGAAATAAGGTGAAAACAGTTTATGGACATGTTATAAGCTATTTCCGTAAATTCTCTTAAACAGTCTCACAAGTGGTTACGACAGTGAATAAGTTCAAATAACTCAATCCAAACATGTCGTAGGAATCTTAGGGCCTGTTTGGATCGACTTATTTTAGCTTATAAAAATAGTCAACAACATATTCATAAGTTATTTTCAGCTTAGTTTTATAAGTTCTGGAAGATAGCTTATAGAAACAGCATAAAGAAATAGCTTATGCAGAAGCAGTTATCCACACAGGGTAAGTGTTTGTTTGGGATTAGTATATTTTGTAATGAAAATTCAAAACAAGTTATAATAAAATTGAAAACATTACTTCCACTAAAACAAACCAAAGAAAAAATGCAAGAAATTGAATAGAAGAAGAATTAGGAAGTGTTAACCTTTGGGTCCAACGGTAAGAGAGACTGCATCAGCGAGTTTATCAATCCCAGATTGTAAAGTTTCCCTGCATTCTTTACCGAATGATATCCTCTTAGGGCTTGCTCGCACCACAAATTGTGGGTTTCTCCGACGAAAAGACTGAAACGGCGAATAGTGAGAAAAACTTACTGAAAATGAAGAAATGGAAGTGAATCGATTGGGAGAGAAGAAGAAGAGAGATGTGTGAGGTTGAATTTGCGTATTCATCATCTCTCCAACTCCAAAATGGATACCGCCAATCCTTTCCCGCAAAATATTCACACTGTCAGTCTCAGGGTATTTGTAACGGACTACAGTGGAAAATTATAATGACCTCCCTTCAGGTATGTCTAAATACAAGAAACACCCCTCTATTTTATTTTTATAATTTAACATAGAAAACAACTCAAAACTAAAAAAAAACAATTTTCACAAATAATAGAGTAGTGTTTTAGACCTCTTCTACTTATGTCAATATAAAAACCTCTCATGTTCTAATATTTGAAAGAAAAATAAAGGAATGAAAAAAGTTGGAGTAAATTAACTTGAACAGATTTAACTCATCAAACAAAACACTAAATTAACTATATATTTAGAAAATAGAAGCATTTGATAAAACAGGAGAAATTGTAAATTCAAATGAATTTCAAGTTACAAAGCCATCGATTTGAGAATTGAAATAAAATTAAGAGAATCAAAGGTAAATTACACGGTGGAATTGGAAGATTGAGGGGAAGTAGAGGTAGCTTCATAAATAGGAGAATAGTGGTTTTCGAAGGAAGCACATTGCTGACCGTCTCATAACAGAGTTTAAACACCGTTAACCCATGGGGGAGGTATCTGATAGTTAGAAAATTAAATGAGGGAGGTGACTCCTTGATTGAAAAATAGAGGGGGTGTGAGTGATATTTTAATAAAGTTTAGGGAAGGTGAGTGTAATTTACCCATAAAAAGATGGAAATATTTACGGTTCTGTTTGATTTGAATGACTTCTAAAAAAAATTGATCTAATTTTATGTTGGTAATTAACAATTAGAAATGGAAATAAAAAAAAATCCCTGGAAAAAAAAATATAAATGAAAATAATTTTTTTGGCGGTGTATGGGGTTGCATATATTATGCATTGTCATATGAAATACTAAAAAATATAAATTAAATTTAACTGCTAGTATTATTAAAAAAAATAATTAAAAACCAACAAATAATATATTAATGCAATACATTTTATAAAAAATATAAATATTCATGTGTGTGAATTCGATATTGTTCGGTTTAGAAAAATAAACTAAAATTTGACATGAACTATTGTTATAGAAGTACTCCCTCCTTTGTCAATTATTATATAGTAGAGAAACATTGTGCCAGCAAACTTGCCAATTTAGGTTTAGGTGTAGACTTATATTTGGCAGAACAAGATGTCATCTCAAATTAGTGAAAACCGCTCTAGAAATAGATGAAGGCTTTCCTATTTTAATTTTTGTTGATGTTTTCTTGATGGTTTGGTTTTATGCCCCTAATTTTCCTTTATTCCTTATTTTATTTTATTAATAATAACATACTCTAGGGTGAGAAATGTGCGTAGTTTATGTGGAGGGAGGGGGTCTTCCAGACAATTCAATTTAAACTAGTGTTTAGTTTACATTGTTTGATGGAGATAGGTGTGGAAAGCATAACCAAACGTGTGAGTAGCAGTTACTGCCCAGTCGTTCTGGTTGATATTTTCGACCTGGGTGTTAAGTTAATCAATTAACTAACACTAAGAACTAATTTCGACAATAAATAAATAATAGTAAGAACTAATTATTTGCTTTTCAAATTAATCTTTTTTTTCTTCTTCTAGGAAGCATGCAGGTGTCATCACTGTGCCTAGCAAAGTTTCCATTCAGCGTGAAAGCGCAAAATCCAACCACCTTGAAGACCAAAGAATTCATGGCGGAATCCACCGCTCCCAAATGGGCCCAGAAAACCATCGCTCTACCACCTTACAAACGCGGCTGTCATCTTGTTACTCCCAAGGTTCCTCTCAATCTCACTCTCATAATTTCCCCCAATTTCATTTTTCAAAAACCTAACTATTTTTTCAGATAGCGAAAGAAATTGAACAAGATCTTTCTGGATTCAAGTGCGGTCTCGCTCATCTCTTCTGTGAGTAAACATGTGAAGTATCAGAATATCTTTTTTTTTTTTTTTTCTTTTTCAATTTGAATTTGTGCTGAAATGAAGTTGGTAAATTACAGTGCAGCATACAAGTGCTTCTCTTACTATCAATGAGAATTATGACACTGATGTTCGCGATGATACTGAGACATTCCTCAATCGAATTGTTCCCGAGGTTTTACCATTCACCAATATTTGTTTATTCGTTCATCTTTGAATTTTTTTGATCACGGACTAGTGTTTTGTTGTGTCTTGCAGGGGCCATCTGCACCTTGGAAGCACACTCTAGAGGGTTAGTTTTTTATTTTTAAGTTTTTTTTACACTAAATATATTATTATCCTATTCTCAAATTTTAAATATGAATAAGGAGTAGGAGCAGGTTTGGATTGCCTTATATGAGTTTATCTAGTGACATAAACAATTGCAAGACTTTCTATAAGAACTTATTTATTTTCATTAGCTCTCCATGATAGCTTACGAAAACAACTTGTATGAAAATAGTTTGCCTTTTTTTCTTTTGTTATAGAAATAAGCATAGCTAATATATAACCACTTGTATGATTAGCGTTTATGCCATAAGCGTGTAATTGAGTTGCTTATCCAAAGAGGGTCTGGATCTAGCCTCAGTAATGCAATTTTCTCTTTTTTGCGAAGTTATTGTATTTAAGTAATTATATTGTTTATTTGTTTACCACAGAAAGCCTCTATCATTTGAGGAAATTCATGGTCCATTCACATACTCTGATTGTAAGAGTAGCGTAACTTATGTAACAAATTAGTCTTTAATCAGTTAGTTGCTTAGTGCCTTTTGTATGAGCTGACAAAACGGTTATGGTTCCCTCCTCAGCTCATGAATGAGCTAGCTCTTGTATATAACATTGTTTCAGTATTTTTTTAAATACCCTTTAGCATGCAAAAACTAAACAGTCTGAGCACTCTGCTCCACAAATGCATCTAACATCTCAATGTGAATCCATTTGCAAAGGAAGGGAACATTGTTGTGTTGTGTTCAGTCTCAATCCCATAATCCCTACTATAAACTATAACTAAGTATAAGAAGAGATGAACAAACCCATTGTTGCAATTTGCAAAGAACCCAACTATGATGTGTTGAAAGGCCAAGTTGAGTTGAGCTCCAAAGAGGAAAGTCAGTCCCACCACCCTCCGCTCTAGTAAAATTGATCCCTGGGATTTGTAAACATATCCGTTAATTTTGAACTGTGATGCTAGGACTGGTTTGGTCCTGATTTGGTCTAGTGTAATCTATTTATCCATCTCAGTTTAATTTATTGGTTGCAAACTAAATATTTAGATTCTGTTCTTGGGGTTTGCTTTAAAATGTTGACTACTTATTATGTAATTTGCACATGGTATTCAATTTGTGTTTGGATATTATGATAACCGTTTTAAGCATTTTTTTTGCTTGTTTAAAATATGTAATTACGAGTTTACTAATCAAGCCTACGGAGATTTCACCAGTTTACTTAGACTATCAAATTTGACAACCTTGGTTACTACGTAACAATACTGTTGTTGGTTTTCCAAGCATAATTTACGTGTTTCCCCCCAATCTGTTGTATGTTCACCCTATCCAACCAATAATGGTCTTTGGTTTTGCAATTTTGTAGGTCATGATGACATGCCGGCTCATATTAAGTCATCAATGTTTGGCTGTGCACTCACGTAAGAAATACTTCACATTTCAGTTCGATTAGCTATGCTGAAAAATTATGATCATCTTACACCTACTGATGTCTTGTATTTTCAGGATACCAATTACAAATGGAAAGCTTAACATGGGAACCTGGCAGGTAACATCGTTTACTTCTAATGATTTACCTATAGACGTTCTTGGTCAACACACGTTGAAAAAATTCTTAAAAACCCACAAGTTACTATTGAATTTGAGTATGTTGGCTGACAAATTTTTTTGAAATTCATGAACCTACCAATTATTAATCATTTTCTGACCAAATTCTTATAAAAATCACGACCCAGAGTAAAAAAATCAATGACTAAGTGTATTTTATGCACATGTACGTTCAAGGAATTGAACATATGTTTTTCAGTGTGGGTAGTGTTTCAGAAGTTATTGTCTGCCGTAATTCCTCATTAATGCCATATATTTAGTGATTGGTAGATATGTTTCAAACCATTGGTATACAATACACTGTTTGATAGTCGAGTTAAAATTGTGATTGTGAAAAACCTTGTTATTTCACAGAAAGAAAAAAATAACAGAACAGTACAACACTACATATCAAGATTGGTAGTTCCTACACTATCCATGTGATGTTTCTCAACCACTTTTGCATTTCACACATTTTTACTTGGAAGTATTAAATTCCTTACATCACATGGGCACTTGAAATTCTCAAATAATGTTTATCTGTATAAAATCACGAGAACAAGTTTTAGATTATGACTGTGTGCTACTAACAACATGACATTGGTGACCTCGTATATAAGAAGAGCTGATGGAAAACTTATTTTCTTAGGCATTGCTTGTCCACAATGTAGGTAATTGCAGTTGTTCAATTTAATTTGCTTGTTAAAATTGTGGTCCGAAGGCTTTGAAGAAAATTTAAGTGCAAAACGTCATTTATTTTTGTACTGGGGTTTTCCTCAATAAAGTTTATCCTTATGAATAAAAAAAACACATTCAGTATGATAGCATTTGAAATCATCACCGTGTTTATTTATAAAAATAAAATAAAAATCATCATCATGTTTTATTTTCATAGATTATGTTTTGAAATATTTTATAATGTTGGATGTGTGATTAAGAGTTGGTTGAGATGGATAATTGTTCGGTTACTCCTTGCAAATGATTGCACTACTGTCACTGCATGATTATGTTACTTATTTTTAAGGGTAAAAAACTCAAGTTAGATAAATGTAACATCATTATTATTAATATTACACTATTATTTCTACTTCTGTTTATGTTTCAGGGTATATGGCTTTGTGAGCACCGGGATCATCCTACCTCACGAAGAGTGGTTGTCACTCTTAATGGAATATGAGGTGTTTGGATCTATTTGCTTCGATTCGCCTTCATTTCTGAACTTATAGCTGGATACATTTGCAATGTACTATTTACCCTTTTTACAATGTAATCTGAGTGCTTTCCTATGGATGCAAAGCAACTGTGAAACGTATTCCGACCACTTGGTGCATATAATTATTCCAAATCATTAGTCATTTTATTTAGCATGACATTTTATGATAAATATTTCGAACAATTAGTCATTTTCTCTTGTGTGACATTTTATGATAAATATTTCGAACAATTAGTCGTTTTCTCTTGTGTGACTTTTATAAGAAGCATGCTCTAGTGACAACTTTTTGGGACATCTTTTTTGTGTGCACAAATGCGACTGTTATTGAGGGAGTAATTAATAGTACATTGAAAATTAAAATTGACATTCATTTTAGAACTCATTATGGGATAGATGAGGTACAAAACACAATTATATGACCTAACACTCATTTTCCTTGTTGGCACTTTATCTTCTTTCTAAATTGTGCATGTGAAAAGAACGATTATTCCTCGTTGTTCATTTTGAATTGGTGGAAATGTAAATGTTGTTCACTCTTCATCTTCCATTCCATTTCTGTGGAAAACAAAATTTAAAATAGAAATGGTGATCATTTTGATTTAAACCTGTTTGGTTGGTATGGTGGTTTTTCTTCTTCTTTCTGGATACTTTTGTAAAAAATAAGATGTTTGTGAAATTTGTTTGTTGAGCACTCTAGTAATATAGTTTGATCACTTACTATCGAAATATCTTCTATTTTTATGAAGTCATTGGTGAAATCCCTATTTGTTTATTGGTGTTTGTGGGAAGAACAAATATTTTCCTCGGTCCACATAATTGAATAGCATAATTGTCCTCTTTAATTTACAGTTTCAAATATTGTATTCTTCTCTATGACTAGAACCGTCAATAATACACTTAATAGACACACCATCACTGTCCAAGTTTAGTAAAGGACGTTCACAAAGGGATAAATTTGAGAAACATTTTGCAGAGTTGATGGTCGATTGAAGTGCTCGTATTAACGGATGGACGAATACAAGTAACATATTATGCATTGTTCTTATCAATTGAGTTAAGCTCACGAGAACATATAAAGCGCTTATTAAAAAAAAAAGGAAATGTTAACTTGTGCCCCATTTAAAAACTAAACATAAAAACTTTTTCTTAGAAATTGTCCATTCATTGCATTAAAAGTTTAAAATTATATTTTCAATGCAAAAGTTATCTTTTAATTCCTATATAATTATTTCTGGCATCTTTCTGCATCATCCCAAAATGAGCGTAATTGATGTAGAATGATTTAGTTGGATCTAAGGAGTTAATGACGAGTTTAGACTGAGTCAGACCACCAGAGGCCTGAGACATGATTTTCCATTAAACTCTGCAGATTAACCCCAATTTTTAAGGAACGAACGAGACACCTACCTGATCATACAAGATATTTCTTAGCTGAAAACGTGCTGGTGCATCACGCAACTCATTTACCAGAGGAACGTGAAGAAATATTCTAAGCTAGTAAACTTCTCAAAAAGAATAAAAGAACTAGTAGTTTTTGTGGTGAATCACATGATGCCGTGTAAAGCTCCACAACCTATTAAATTCATAGTAACTTCTATTCCGTCTTAGTTGAAAACAAGGGCTTCAAACTAAAATGAATGTCGTATGACAAAACAATAAAAACTACTCAACGTTTTTTATTATCAAACTTCCCAGGTTATCAATCTCATATTTTCATTGCAAAGGGTGAAAATGTCATCCCTCTGCATCAGAAGCTAGCGCAAAAAATGAAAAAAGCAATCAAGACAGACAGAAATACAAAAAGAAGCAATTCTTAGCATCCAAATTGACATCATCTATACCATGGGAAGTACTGAAAGATATCGGCAAGTCTATTAATGACTGGAATCTTCTTCTTCACAGAACTTGGTATACTTTTCTGAATCCATCAATTTGTCAAGTTCACCACTGTCACTCATCTCAACCTTAATTATCCATCCATTTTCATAGGGGCTTGAGTTGACCTAAACGAAGAAACATCGGAAAACATAAAAACACTTGGCAGATAAAAAATGAATGTTGTGATCCTTCAGCATTACATAAGCCTAGTGATCCAAAATGTAGAGTGCACAAAGAAGTAGAAAAATGCACATACACGTAGCACACATATTCTATCATAAAAGTTCATTATGAATAAGGCAATAAAACTCACCAAAGCAGGAGAGTTGCTGAGCTCTTCATTAACTTCAATCACTTTTCCTGAAACAGGAGAGTTTATGTCACTAGTTGCCTTCACACTCTCAACTGCACCAAAACCATCTCCTTGTGTCACTGCTGCTCCCACTTCTGGCAATTCAACGTACACAACATCACCCAAATGATCTTGGGCATGGTCAGTTATGCCAATGGTTGCAGATTTTCCATCAACTTTCACCCATTCATGAGAATCAGCATACTTCAGATTATTCAAAACTGTAGTTATAAGAGGGTAGTTTTGTTATCACAAAATTAAATAATTAACTTCGCTCTTAAATAAACCAACAAGCAAATCAGATCAATTGCAATTTTTATTTTTTGTAGGATTGCACCATTCTTAACAAAATAAACCTCCTCAAGCAGAGTGTTATTTTGACAATTTGAAGGTATTATGTATACAAATTTGCAAAATGTGAGTTTTAACAGCAGCAAAACAACTAATCATTTCCAATATCCTACATGTTCAAATGGAAATTTCACATTTAATAACTAGTAGAAGATGAGAATATGGAAAGAATCAGAAATCACCAGAACCCATATAAGATATTTAATCTTAGGATCTTCATTTCTATTCTAAGACTCAATATGCAAATGGGAGGTATTTCAAGTTTTGACTATTCTCCATCGGCATGCAGCATGCTAATGTTAAGATGAAAAATGTTAACAAATGAAAAATGAGATTATGCAAGTGCTTTCTGTTTTAACAAAATTAAGCAACTTCAAATTTTATCGGATCTGGGATATTAAGGGCTTATTTGATTTGAAGTAGGAGGATTGTTTCGAAAAAAGTGAGTCAAAAGTAGTTTGAATAGCTTCGTATATAAAATTAGAACATATGACCTCAACAAAAAGAAAATGCCAAAAGTGTGTCAAAAATGTATTTAAGCAAAATACCAACAAATTATTATTTAGTCCCCAAAGTCCTACGTGCTATTGTTGGTAGTGGCTGATTGGTGTGGTGCACTTTCCCCTCAAAAACGTTATACAAATAAAAATAAAAGATTGAAGATGATGGATCGAGATCCAGAATACACATATTGTATACAAATCATGCACATGACATGACATTATGACGATCTAAAATGAATGATCGGTGAAAGCAAGCGAAGGCTAAGAATTCATAAGCATCCGCCAGGTAGAGCGGCGAGTGGGCGGTGGGACGCGGCGGTCATGGGTACAACCACCGTTACGCAGTTAAAGGGCGGCATCAATGAAAGAAGAACACGTATGAAAAAGAGATCAAAGAAAGAGAGAATAATGAATACCGTTAGAGAAGCTTCTGTGAAACACGGAGATCCTGAGGTATGATGCGGCTCTTGAAGCCCATAACTGCCTGCAAGCCATCTTTTTCTCTCTACTCTGCCTGCCTGCCTGCGATTGTCCACTTACACTGAATCAATTAATGGAACTATTGCCCTTTTTATATTGGGGTGGTTGGTGACTGTCTATAACTTATGTTTTTTTTTTTTTTTTTTTGTCACTTTTTTTTGTCACCGTACTGCCTCACTTTTTATAATGAGTGTCATTTTAGCCAAAAAATATTGTTTTAAAATGAATATCACTTTACATTTTCAATCCAACTTTAATTTTTTTCTCCCAACTTTATCCTCAATACATATTCCAACTTTTCTCTCGCACAATTTTAAATGCAACTTTAAGTTTGTCTTTTTCTTCGGCAGTTTAGGAAAAGTGTTGTGTCTAATGATTATTTTATTTAATTCCTTAATTTGTGTGCAATTGACTAAAATGACACTCATTTTAAAAGAGAGAGTATTATTTTGTTGGTACAAGGATTACTTACTACATTACTTGGTGTAGTTACGTTAAATAAGTTTTTCGATTATAAAAATACAGTGTATTTTGATTTTAATTTCTATAAATTAATGATGTTTTCTTGCTCACCAATATCGTGCAATCGGATCCGAGGATATAAACATGTGGTTTGGTTTGATTCGGTTGGTTATTTTTTTAAACAATATAATTTATTGTTTTCAATATTAAAATTAAGTTAAAAACCTAAAAACAACATAATTTGAGCAATGTTTTCAACAGTATTTTAAACATGATCAAACATTAGAGTTTCATTCTCATCCAACAATCTTCTCAACAACATTGACCAAATTACAAACATATACAAAAAGTAATCATTCTTCGTTAAAAATGCAAGAGATTAAGATTTTATTATTATCTAAAAGTTTAAGTAACACATAAATATATTTTTAAAATAAAAATAAAGAAGACACTAAACAAGAGAAAAAATATGTCATTTTATAAAAATTCTCATTAAGTTTATATGAATATTATTCTGCTTAACATATGTTTAATTGACGTTTTTTTATGTTGTGATTTAGTTTGGTTTTATTCATTAAATAAAAGCCGCAACTTGAACGAAACCACGTAGTTAAGTTGAAATATGAATTGAATATGAATTTTTTCAGTTTCCATTTGTATTGATTCAATTTGGGGTTCTTTATTGGGTTTTAAACACCCTAAAGTGAAGGGTGGTAGGGTCAAGGAAGTTGGTGAGTAGGGAATATTTGGTACTGTTCTACTTTTGGAGGAGCTATCAACTAGCCACGTGATGAGCAGCATGCTTGTATTGTCCTACTTTTTATTTTTATTTTTAGAATGTTTAGTTTTTAAAACATAAATAATTAAAATTGTAGGGGTTGGACATTAATCTCTTAGAATTTCGCAAGTAAAAACACAAATATTTTGAATGACGTCGCACAACATCGTTCTTATGTTACTATTTTTGGACCTATTTGTAGGAAAAAATAGTTATATTTATAAAAAAAAATCACAACTTTTAAGATATATTTATTTTTTGAGAGAAAAAATATTTAGTGTTTAAAAGTTTTTTTTGCTTTTCATTTAATGTTTGTTTGTTTTTAACAAAAGCTGATTGATTTGAAAAATTGCAGCCCATTGCTTCCCAACCTCTCCAACAAGTCGGCCCTAATTTTCTCTCTCTAAGTTTTCTCTTTTAGATTTTCCACTGAGGGGTAGTTTTGGGTCAATTCTTGACCTGAAATCACCCCTCTTCATCTTCTTCTCTATATTTCAATCTAAATAAGTGATTTTCACATAAATCTAAGTTTTTTCTTTGTGATTTCATCATCTAAGTGTGGTGGCTTGTTGTTCGTCGTCTTGTGCGGCGTTGTTTGATTTCCCGTCTTCTTGCGGTGTTCATTTGGTTCATATTGAAGATCGACTATTCAATCAAAGATTTGGGCGTCAACGTTGCAGATCCGGAGGCCATGGATATTCCGGTCACTTTAATTTTATCATGTTTTTTGTAGGCATTATGTCGTTGTATGCTATTAACTTGGATGCTGTGAGTTTGTTCGCAGATTCATCCTTTACATTTTTAGCGGTGTTGAATGATGTAATCTTTCGATTTGAATGAATGAATATCATTTTGTTTTTGTCAAAAATAAATAAATTAATGTTTGATTTTTTGCTTTCATTCTTATGTTTTTTTTGCTTTCATTTTGAGTAATTCATTTCATTAGGAAGTGTGATGTGGATAAGGTTGCGCACGTGGCAAGCCCAACTCTGAGCCATTCAATTGTCATGTAACAATGGTCGGTTTGTTTTGATTTGTAAAATTTACCCTAAATTTTACTTCTTCAATCTTTGTTTTCTTCTTTTTCATCACCATTCTCATCACTTCATTCACCAGTATCCCTCATTATATCGCATTTGTTCGTCTATTTGCATTCATTATGATTTATATATAAATGTAAATTTTGGACGAGGGGATGATCTCCAGATCCAAGAAAAGAACGACTTTCAGGTTCAAATAATATTTACAAAGAATTTCACGTTTACTGTTCTCTTAGGTTTTGTTTGCAAGTTTGAAGGAGAGTGGAGGGGAAAACTTGATAAAAAAAGTAATGAGCAAGTGGGAGAAAGAGAGGAAAACGGGAGGGGAGGGATTTACGGGGTTAACTTTTTTTCATAATACTAAACTCATCATTTGGGGAAGGAAAAAAATTGTATTTGATGAGGATTCTGGGGAGATTTTTGGATGGTTTATATTCTTCAAATTTAATTCATGTTGTTATATTATTTTTAGAATTAAAAAATAGTAATCATATGCATTGATTTATCATTCTTTAAAAAACCATTCTTTTAAAAAATTGAAAGATTTCTCAATTTTTCCTCATTTTTCCACCCCTCAAAGCCTTGCCTTTCCCTGTCCTCCAAACTCACAAACAAAGCCTTACCGGACACAACAGTGGCGCTCGAACCTGGAACATACAAGTGTTTATATGTTTGACATCTTCCCCCTTCACACAAGTTCATTTTTAGAAAAGTACAATAAACTCTCACACAAGTTCATTATTATACGAACGAGATTAGTCTTTGACCTGTCTATAACAAACCAAAGAGAATATTTGTTTACCACATAAAAATGTCTGGAATTGGTTTGAATATAGTATTATTATAGGCTAAATTGGTTGTTAGAAAATTGTGTGACCCTAAATTGAATCTTTATTAAAAAAAAAAAGTTAAATGTTGTATTGCATAAAATACATTAGTATTTGGATCTCTTTGTTTACATTAATTGTTTTGTAAAAAAAAAAATTAGTTTTTTTTGTTATCTCTATTTACTATATGGTTAAACCATGTATGCTCCGCTTTTGTGAGCTTAGCTTAGTTGGTACTCTCTATGTCTCATAATAAATGAGTTATTTGCAAAAAAATATTGTCCCAGAAAAATTGACAAATTTCACTTTTCAATACAATATCAATTACTTTTTTCCAATTATAACACTAATTAATACTATTTCACCACTCTCAATTCAATATATTATACTTTGCATTTATGATAAAGAAGAATGTATCAATAGTTGATAAGGGCACTCAAACTCATTTTTTTTTTCTCTTTCATTTATACACTTTTTTTTAATAAATATGAAATGAGCCAATAACTCGGTTAAAATGGAACGAAGGGAGTATGAATAATTTATAAAATATGCAAGGTTCAAGATTCAAACGTCACCCACCATAAAAAAAAACATATATCATGTATGCTCCTTTTTTGGGATTTCAACCCTGCAATTGGAAGATTCTTTTATTTAAAACTTAATAAAATCAAATTTGAGAGGTGTTTT
>Ga0315915_1005325_pt1 | contig 16067 bp, 8 predicted proteins | sample MpolbnodulesMG_FD_207738 | JGI IMG/M metagenome (GOLD analysis project Ga0315915, IMG submission 207738) | Medicago polymorpha root nodule microbial communities from Los Angeles, California, United States - branched nodules | ecosystem: Host-associated > Plants > Roots > Nodule | place: USA... | reverse complement strand
CACGTTTTGGAATTATTCCACAAGAGCCTGTCCTCTTTCAAGGAACAGTAAGAACCAACATTGATCCTCTTGGATTGTATTCAGAAGAAGAAATTTGGAAGGTATGTTTTGCATTTGCTTGTTGTTTAATTTTAATTAAACAATCCTTTATTTTTTAAGTAAAGGGTTGTACAACTTCGATCCAATAAGTGCTTGTTAGACATAAGCTGCACTTATTATTGAAGATGAAATAAGGGCAGAATCTGCATAAGTCTTATTTCAGTTATCATCGAGAGCTGATGAAAATCAACTAAAAATAGTTTATGGTCATAGCATAAACTATGCAGTGTATTAAAATAAAAGTTCGGCCAATAGTCTCCGACTGCTGGAGAGAGGCTACGGTTCATTTCTACTATTAGTGAAAGAATAGAATTTACAGTATACAACTTGTATTTAAATACCACGGTTCAAATTAGAAAATTACTGCTAAACCAAAATGCAAGGAGGTTTCGGCCCCCGCACACCCGTGTACCAACCCAACAAACCTTTGGACTTAGCCCAATGGGAGGTCTATCTCACTTTGCACGATCAACCTTTCTACTTATCAGTAACTAAGACCAAGAGTCATACTCTACACTCTCTCAAATACTTACACAAGTGTTTATGTCATAAGATAAGTTCTTTTAAACATCTCTATAATAACCGATAAAGAGGACAATAAAGCCCTAGCTGAAATCATTTTAACATGGTTTAATATTTTTATTGATTGTCAATACATTGAAGATCGCTTGATATAAATTGGAAGGTCCGAATTTAAAACCCGACAAATAAATCAATATTATTGTAAATTACTGATCAAAATCGGATGGCTGAGATTTTCCTACATCCACTATTTTCTTGCATCATTGTTTGTGCATTGTAAAAGGGAGAAATAGAGAGTAAAAGAAGATAGTACATGTGTGAATGAAATTCAGTTAATAGTTTTACCTTCTCATATTTAATTACTTTAATGTTTAAATTTGTTGCTGCAGAGTCTTGAGCGGTGCCAATTGAAAGAAGCTGTGGCTGCAAAGCCTGAGAAACTTGACGCTTTAGGTGATCAAATAAAATCTACTCATAAATCTCATGTTTTAGAAGTTTTTTTATAGATAAATGTTGGTGATTAATTTATCGGCAGAAGCTTAATACTTATTCAGCGTCCCGACACACATCACTGGACTACTCCTTCATAGACTCATTTTTTAATAGTTTATTCGAATTTGAACTGAAATGTGTTTACTATATTATTGTCAGTGGTTGATGGCGGAGACAATTGGAGTGTGGGGCAGAGGCAACTTCTATGCTTGGGACGGATCATGTTAAAACGCAGCAAAATATTATTCATGGATGAAGCAACAGCATCAGTTGATTCACAAACAGATGTTGTATTACAGAAGATCATCAGAGAAGACTTTGCAGATCGTACAATTGTTAGCATTGCTCACAGAATACCAACAGTTATGGATTGTGACAAGGTTTTGGTCATAGATGAAGGTATGTTTATGTTATATATCCATATGTATTCATGACTTAATAGTTGACCAATGAAAAAAGAGAACAACAAGGTTGTCCCAAAAGTTGTACCAAAATAGTTGTTCAAATATCATTACTCATAACAATAATAAACTATGAACCACAAACACAAACACATACACGGACACCAGACACTCACATTGACAACACTTATACATCAATAATAATTTAAAACAACAAAAGCTATTGAACATAATCACATATGTTTGTGTTGCATCGGTGTCAGATACCAAACATCCTTCAATCTTAATCGTGTATTAATAAAAGTCATGTAGCATGTAGTTTTACCAAAAATTTTACAAAAACACCAAGGGTTTGTGTCTTTTTATAATGCAATTATTGTATGAGATAAATATATAGATTTAGATTGGTTGAATAATGAGTTGCGGGGGTATTTGATGTTTTTGGCAGGTTTTGCAAAGGAATATGACAAGCCCTCACGTTTGCTTGAAAGGCATTCACTTTTTGCAGCATTGGTTAAGGAGTATTCTAATAGATCAGCTTAATGATAGTTATACTTGTTTGCCTTTTTTTCATGGTAGCTCCAATTATTCTTTTTAGAGGTTAGGCTAACAAGTATCGTTTAAGGCACGCTTGTTAAGGATTTAAAAAAGGAAATAATTGTGAAATTTCACGTAGAATAAGTTACATTTTAATTTTTCAATAAATTGAATGCATAATTTTCAAGATAAAATTACTACTTTAAGTTTCTTATTCAAGTGCTCTTAAGATACTTGCTAGCATTTTTTTTTCCTTTCTAGATCATGAAAGTTCTACCATTTCTATAGTTCTATAATTTGAGTAGGATCAAGATAAAAACTCAACCGCTATTTAAAATTGCGGCTAAAAATAAGCTGTAGGCTAATTAAATAAACTATGAACTCTTAATAATGACAATTAAAAAAAGTTTTTGTCAAAATAAATACTTCCTCCGTACCTAATTATAAGCATATATTGTGAAAGAAATTTGTCCTTATATATTAACATTTATACAAATTACTAGATACATTTATTATTTTTTCTAAACATGCATCTAATTAATACTACTAATTTGTCTTGAAATATGAAAAATCAAATTTAATATACATTCAAACAAATGACAATTTAGTACTCCCTATATCCCTTCTTATAGGAGTAGTTTACAAAAAAAAAATTGTCCCTAAATATAAGATCATATACAAATTCATAGATACATTGATTACTCTTTTTCCAAATATGCCCCTTATTAATACTACCAATTTGTCTTGGTATATGAAAAATTAATTTTAAATATAAATTTAATTAAGGGTAATTTAATAATAATCGCGCATATTTGAGACACTTTTATTACTCCAACAACTTTTTTAATACCCGTGATTTTTATAAACTACTTCTATAAAAAGGGACAGGGGGAGTAATATTCACATTAGATAAAGACATTGAGTAATATTCACATTAGATAAAGACATTAAGCACTAATAACTTTTTTTAACCCCTAAAAAAATTAAAATGTGAAAAAGATAATAGAGCTTATATATAAGGACGGATGAAGTATGAGTTAATGGAAAATGCTAACTAGTTCCCCTGTGGAACTAGTTTAGGAAATAACTATATTTGAATGCATGTATTCAAACAAAAGGAATGCTAGCAAGACTCGTTTTTCAACACTCTCTAAAGTACTCACTCATTTATTGGATAAAATCAATATACGCCCCACCACTTTGTAGGGTTCAATTTTCAAAGTGTAACTCATAATGATTTAAACTAATAAGAGAGTGAGAATTGGAGAGAGTATTCAAAAGAGAGTGTAGCCACCATTACTCATTCAAATAATTAAAAATGTAAAAAAAATGTAAATGTCAATAAAAAAAAATTTCTTTTTTTTTTGTTTCCTTAATTGGTGTTTTGGATCACTAATTAACATAATCCTGAGTTAATTTATTGTTATTATCGAACAAACTGTACGAATGAAATGTCTTAATCACACATTTTCCTAAAAATAATAAAGGAAATGTTAACGAGTGATCCTGGACACTTTTAAGAACCTTTAATAGTAAGGTTTTACAAAAATCTATGTATTTAGAATATTGAAATTCGTAATATTTTGAGTTTTTAAATGAATCATTTCTAAATGGTTTAAATGTATGTTTAGTCCTGCACTTTCACACAATTTTGGCATTGATCTCTGCGCTTTTTTTTGTTTGGCATTGGTCCCTGTAGTTTGTAAAACTTTTGGTTTTAGTCCTTCTGTCGACTCTCAGTTAGAAGAAAAAAATCAAAACTAACGGTGTGCCACGTGGGCCAATCATGACACACCATGTGGCACACTAAAAGACCAAAAAAAAATCAACTTTTTATTTTATTCATTATTTTTTAAATTATATGATATCAATCCATAACCTCTTAGTAGCATTTAACGAAACTGGATTTTTTATACTTGAGACTACTTACCATTTTCATTACTTAGTAGGATAGACAATGATATTTGAGGAACTAAATTCAGGGTTTGTTGATAATTATTTCTTACTCGAACCTGCTAAATAGAGAGTGATATTTGAGGAGCTAAATTCAGGGTTTATTATTAATTATTCGTTTTATAATCTGCTTACAAGTCTATGTGATAAAAACATTAGTCCACTTGTGTTTGCTAGCAGTATTGTTTCATGAGAAATATTAACGAGTACTTCCGGAACACTCTTTAAGAAAGTAGTAAATATTTATGAAAAAGTGTGTAAATAATACATTAGAAATTAAAATATTTAACTTTTTTAAAAAATAATTGCTTATTTTAGAAGCTTAAAGAGTGCACCGGGATACTCGTTACCAAGACTCTTATTTAATTGAGGAACAAAGCACAAACTTAAGAGTTCGATGTAGATTGGACAATACTATAACGTTTTACTGTATAGGATTCAAAGCACAACATAGAATTTGAGTCATTTGATTTTCATCACTCGTGCAATTTCGTATTCGACAATTTTTTTTAATTATTATTGTTTTGTTCGTGGTAATTATTTTTAATTATTATTGTTTTGTTAATTATTGTTTTTTTTAAGAAATCAAAATAGGATATATTAACAACGGGGATGGAAACCACTCAATACAAGGTGTACTAGAGTGTCCAACCTAGCAAACAAACAGTCACAAAGTATAATTACAAAATAAAATCAGTCGATACCCAGACAATAAAAAGGGTTCGACCACCAACTCTGAGAACCGTACACAAAAGTGGTTTTATTGGTTTTAAGCCACCACAACGAATGAAATTTAACTTTGTCTAAGAGCTGCTCATTAGGTATTGCAGTGTTATTGAACAGTCTGTTATTTCGTTCATTCCACACCAGTCAGACGCAAAGAAGCCATAATAATTGTAAGAATGAACGACGAGTCTTTGAATGACCTGAATAATGAATAAATTGGTGAAAATGCTCACAAATATTTCCAGCATCTACACCAAACACGCCAATCCACGACCTGATATGTTGCCAAAGCGAACCAAAAATATGACAATGAAGGAACAGATGGGATGCGGACTCAACATTACCGCACCCCGAAACGCACATAGTGTCTGTGACCTCAGATATGCCTCACCTTTGGAGATTGAGTTTAGTTGGTAACCTGTCTTTCAGCAAACGCCACGCTACAATGGAAACTTTCAAAGGAACCTGCTTATGCCAGACTACATTCGTTGTTACATCGCGAGTGGGAGAAATCATAGATGTCAGAGCATAGTAAGCGCCTCTGACTGAGTATCCATCATGGATGTCCGGATCCCATTGCCACCTGTCAGAAACATTAGACTGCATAACAACATTAGCCAGTAAAATCATACACTCCTCTACCATCTCCTCCTCCCAGCACACAAACGTCTCCTTCAACTCCACACCTCACCGCCATCCTCCCCACCAATCGCACACATATCCTCCACTGTACTATACTTATTTGTTGTAAGATCAAATAGGCGGGTAAACCTCCTACATAAAGGAACATCTCCTACCCATCTATCCAACCAAAAGAAGGTGTTAGTTCCGTCTCCTATAACTTTTGATACCCTCTTTGGAAACCAGCCCCCATCAATCTCACCTACTCCATCCCTAATCTTCGCTATCTCCCTCCACCAAGATGAAACACTCCGGCCTCCAACCTCCGACCTCCCTGCCTCCTCACCATATCTCGCCACCAAAACCCTATATCAAAACCTGCCTCTATCCACCAACATCCTCCAACACCATTTGCCTAACAAGGCTATGTTAAATTCCTTCAACCGCCTCACCCTCAAACCTCCATCTTCCTTTTGTAAACAAATAGAGTTCCAAGCAATCCAGGAAATTTTCCTGTTAATCTCACACCCTCCCAAAAAAAAAAAATTAAAAATAGATTAAATGAGAGAAATTATACATGACGGAGCTTTCAAGAAGGATAGAGCATAGACAGGAAGCGAGGTCAAGACAGATTTGAGAAGAATTAAACGACCCCCGAAGGATAAGAAGCGACTTTGCCACCCCGCCAGTCTAGTTTTAATGGTATCAATCACAGGTTCCCAAAACGCTAACTTACGAGGATCACCTCCGATTGATAAACCAAGATACAAGAACGGAATTTTACCCACTTTACAATTTAATATAGATGCCGCCTCAACCAACCAAGACTCCCCAATGTTAATGACAACCAATAAACTCTTATTAAAATTCACTTTTAGACTTGACATATCCGCAAACAATGTCAAGACCGCCCTTAAAGCTCATTGGCCCAACTTTTTGCACCTAACAAGAGCGTATCATCCGCGAATTGCAAATGAGACACCACCACCGAATTGTACGTACCAACCTCGTAGCCTGTATACAAATTATTTTCTACCATGGAATTCATCAAGACATTCAATCCCTCAGAAGCCAATAAAAATAGAAAAGGAGAAAGAGGATCCCCTTGACGCAAGCCTCGTTGCAAGGGAAACTCGTCTGTTGGACTTCCATTTACTAAAATTGAGGTCGTTGATGTGCTCACGCACTCTTTTATCCATTTCCTCCACAACAGCGGAAACACCATTTTATTCATAACCGTATCCAAGTACCCCCATTCCACCGAATCATATGCTTTTTCAAAATCAACTTTAAAAAGCATCAACTCTTTATTAGATTTTTTAGCCTCATCAACCACCTCATTTGCGATTAGAATGCCATCTAGAATCTGCCTTTCTTTCACAAAAGCTGTCTGGGTTTCTGATACAACCCGACCAATAATCAACCTCAACCTATTAGCCAACACTTTTGACAATATTTTATACAAACACCCAATCAATGCTATGGGACGAAAATCATTTAATCTCTGTGGGCTGTCGACTTTAGGAATAAGAGCTATAAAAGTAGTGTTTATACCTCTTGATAGTTTGCCTTTCCTATGGAATTCAGATATAAATTGCATAACGTCACCTTTGATATCCTCCAGAAAATCCTTGATGAATCCAAAATTCACCCCATCAGGTCTGGGACTTTTAAAACTTTCACAATCCCACACCGCAACTTTTACTTCAGCTTTTGAAAATGGTAATATTAAACTCATTCCTTTCGCGTAAGACAATTGCTTAAAATTTAAATTTTCGGCCCCTAGTCTTGATGTGTTTTGAACCGCAAAATGATCTCTAAAATGGGAAAATATCGCGTTCCGGATGGGCTGAACGCCTTCGACAAGAGTGCCATTCACCAACAACGAAACAATGGAATTTCTTCGTCGACGACTAGAAAGAATCGAATGGAAATACTTAGAGTTTGCATCCTCATCCTTCAACCAATGAGTACGGGACTGCTGCCATGTGATACTAGCACTAACACGCGACAAAGAATGGATGTCGTGCGTTGTATTCCTCATCTCCTCAAGCTCTTCCATCGATAACCCACCTTCATCCACTTGATCATCTAACTCAGAAAGCCTATTTTTAGCCTTCAATAATTATTGTTTTAATTATTGTTTTGTTCATTATTTTCAACAAAAAATGCAAAATGGAGATAAACCTTTCAAATAATTAAAAATAATGAAAAAAAACAATAATTAAAACATAATAATTTCATTGAAAGTTTTTTTTAAAAAAAAAAAGTTCAGGGACCAATACGAAAGTGTCAGGAATAATATAAAAAAATTCTGAAAGTGCAGGGACTAATGAAATTTTCTAATTAAAAAAATAATAATTAAAAAGTTGATTTTTTTTGTCTTTTAGTGTGTCATGTGGCGTGTTATGATTGGGTCACGTGGCACACCGTTAGTTTTGGTTTTTTTTCTTCTAACTGAGGGTTAACAGAAGGACTAAAACCAAAAGTTTTACAAACTGCAGGGACCAATACCAAACAAAAAAAAGCGCAGGGACCAATGTCAAAATTGAGTGAAAGTGCAGAAACTAAACACACATTTAAGCCTTTCTAAATTTGATATCCTTAAAGAGTGTCATAAAAGAACTCATTAAGAAGACAAAAAGATAATTAGTTGAGGACAAAATAATGATGTGGGCCAATAATAATTACAAGAATAAGGCAACCAACACTTAATGGCGATCAAATCAATAGTTTGTTCTTTCAAAAAGAAAAAACAATAACATTCAATGGAACTTATAATTAAAAATGTGCTTTAGAACTATGTTAATATACCAAAGATAAAAATTATTTATGAAATTTTTAACATCTGTCTTTAGAACATACATTAGCATCACCTAATTTTAAAGGAAATGTTAAACAATGCTCATGAAGCATTAGTCAAATAATCTAAGGAAGTAAGATTTTATTATAAAGCGGTGTAATAATTACTTGGCTAAAAGTAACAGTTTATATTTTCAAAAAAAATTCTACTTTTAAATTCTTGGCTTAATTACATATTTGGTCCCTTAATTAATTTCTAGGTTTCGTTTTGGTCCCCTAATTAATAAAAGTTACGTTTTGGTCCGTTAAATATGCTTCTGTCAGCCACTTTTGTCCCTCGCCATTAATTTTAACCCAAAATGTATAAGGTGAAGTAACATTGTAGGTAGTCCACCGTAAACCTTATTAATTTATTTAATTTTATCTCTTTGATCATTTTAAAACAAAATAGACCATTGGATCATGCTAGACCATTACTCTAATAATGAACTTTCAACACATGAATTTTCTTTCACTTTCTTCATCTTCTTCCTACTATTTTTTCTTCATCTTCGTCACATTCATCCATTTTCATATTCCTTCAAACCCAGAAAAATAAAAATAAAATAAAAAATCAAATTTATTTTTTAATATTCATCTCTTCTTCCCCAAAACTCATAAATCTTCAAATTACTAAATATTTAACTTACAAATTCATATCCTATCTATACTCAAATTTATTTTGCAAAATTCATCTCTTCTCCTCCCAACAACAACAACGCAGAAAAATCCTTAACCAAACTCCACGACCCTTGCAAATGCAAACCCTTCACCCGTAATCCACGAATCTCTCTTCTTGTTGCGGTCAAATTACTTACACCCGTCACAAAACTCTGACCCATTGTGCGACGGCGGAAGGAGGCAGAGGAAACCAGCGAAACCACAATCACGATTTTTGGCAGTTGAGAAGTTTGATTGGGCGATTGTGTGAGAGATATTTGATTAGAGGTTTTGAAGTTTGGTTAGGTAGTCGTAGATGTCGCCGATGCAGATTTTGGTACTGGATTAAGGGGGTTCTAACATTGTTGTTTGTTCATGTGCTTTGATTGGGTTCTGTGAGGCTCAATTTCAATGTGCTCCCTCACAATTTTAGTCTAAAGAACTACTCTGTAGATATTTTTGTTGGTTGTTTGATTTCTGAATTTGAAGATTTTTTCTCTTTTAATGGTGGTCTATGATGAGATTTTTTTTTTTTTTTTAGGGAATCTATGATGAGATTATGAGTTATTGTTTTTGAGTTTATAAATTTGTAAGTTAAAATTTAGTAATTTGAAGATTTATGAGTTTTGGGGAAGAAGAGATGAATATTAAAAAATAAATTTGATTTTCAATCAGGAAAAAATAAATTTGATTTTTTATTTTTATTTTTATGGGTTTGAAGGATTATGAAGGTGATGAAAATGAAGAATAAATAGAAGGAAGAAGATGAAGAAAGTGAAAGAAAATTCATGTATTGATAGTTCATTATTAGATTTAATGGTTTAGTATGATCCGATGGTCTATTTTGTTTCAAAATGATTAAAGGGATATAATTAAATAAATTAATAAGGTTTACGGTGGACCACCTACAATGTTGCTCCGCTTTAGAAATTTTGGGTTAAAATTAACGAAGAGGGACCAAAGTGGCTGACGAAAGCATATTTAAGGGACCAAAACGTAACTTTTATTAATTAGGGGACCAAAACGAAACCTAGAAATTAGTTAAGGGACCAAATACGTAATTTAAGCCTAAATTCATTAACTAGTGTCTCAAAATCAACAAGACCTAATTTTAATTTTTTTGTCCAAACAAGGCCCAATTTTAAATTGCAACAATGTTAACTATTTGGGAAATGTTAACTTGTGTCCTTAAGACACAAGTTTAGAAGTCAAATGTAGAAATAATATATTGGAATTCGTGCAATAAATTTAATTTTTAATGTTTTAATGAATTGAATGCACAAGTTTAAGATAATATTTCCTTTTTTAGATTTCTTAACATGTGTTCTAAGGGCACAAGTTAACACTATCCTGACTTTTTTAAAGGTTGACTTAACTGGCACAGGTCAGGATAATTGCAATTAACAAGGACATTGATGACATAAATGATGACCATGTGGATGCTCTCACTTCTCAGGCAGCAATAAATAACAATAACGGTGAACACAATAATGGTCAACACTTTTTACTCTAACCTTATTACTTCATCCGTGACTAATTATAAATCTTCTTAAAAAAATTTAATTTATGTTTTTAAAACACAAGATAATGAATTAAATATAAAAATAGTTTATTGAAATGTGTGCAATATATTTAATCTTTAACTTTTTAATGAAATGAATGCATAAAACTTTAGAGAATATTTCTTCTTTGACAAATGTTAACTTGTGTCCTTAAGGACACCTGTTAAGAAACTCATTATAGAAATAAACATATCAAAAGTCATGCATTCATCATCTTAAATGTTGACATATCATGTTTTCCAAGGCAAAGTTGCTCTCTTTGGGTTGTTTAACATGTGTCATAAGGGCACAAGTTAACACTGTGTTAAGATCATCTCTATTTAACAAAATAAATGGAGTTTGCAATTTGGAGAGAGATAAACACAAAAAATAGATTGTGGGTCCTACCACTAAGTCGGTCCCACCATCATTAAATTAATTATATTTTATTTTTTTAAAGATTTTATATGTCTTTATCTCTCTAAATGTAAGAAATAGATAAATAAATAAATGGAGAGGATTTTAACTCGTTAGCACTATCCTTAAAAAAAATTGTCTTTAAATATATCTTTTTATATAAAGGGTTATGTTAACAAGTGTCCTAAGAACATTTGTTAAAGAAACTAAAAGTAGTATGTTTGTATTGATTATTGAATTCAACAATGTTTTAACTTTTTAAAAGTTACATTCATCATTTTTCATCACTTGAAAAATACTACTATTTTTATCCCCTTAATCAATATCTTAAAGATACTCTTTAACATTTTCCTTATACTATATATTATTATGTGTATTTTTTTTTTATTAAACATACTAATAACTTGCATTGAAATATGAAAAGTAAAATTAAATACACGAACAAACAAATCACAATTTAGTAAAATTTATACACAAACTAAACACATTAATTACACTACCAACATTTTTATCATTTTTACATATATTAATAAATATAATTAATTTCGTATTGAAAGAGAAATTATAAATGATATTAGAAAAACTGGATGGCTTTTTTGTCAGTTTTACATATATTAATAAATATAGTTAATTTTTTATTGAAAAAGAAATGAAAGAAAAAAGAGTAATAAATAGTAAAGTTATAATAGGAAAAAGAAACGTTAATGATGTACTCGTATTGTAAAGTGGCATACTCCATCCATTTTAAAATAAGTGTCGTTTTAAAAATAAAAATTTGTTTCAAAATGAAAGTTAGTTACATTTTTCAATGTATGATTATTATTTACTTAGAATTGTACCATCTAATTAATTGAGAATAAATTACTTCCAAAATATTACATCAATAGTAAATAATGTCAGTTTATTAAAATTATCATGTATTTTAACATCATCATTACATTTCTTAATAAGTTGTAAAAACCTTAATCAACACTCAATTTAAAATTGTTAAAAAAAACACTCATTTTAAGACGGATGGAGTATAATAAAACACAAATATTATTTCTAAAGTGTGTTATAATAAAATACAAAGGAAGGTAGTGCTTCAAGAGACATTTTTTATTGGTAGGCCCTGGTTTCTATGTCTGCAAAATTGAGTATCACTAGAGTATGTTTGGTTCAATGGAAAGGAGGAAATGCATTTTTAAGGTAGAGATGAGAATGTTGGGAAGGGGAGGTATTTTATATGTTTGGTTAAAAAAAGAGGATGGGAAGTAATAGATTTTAATTAAATACTATTTTGGTTCCCTCTTCAAAAAATACTATTTTGGTTCACAAGGAGATAAAAAAGATTTTGAAATTAATTATCTTTTTACCTCTAAATCTTACAACACTCGTTTTAAACTATGGCACATATAAGTTGAGCTACAACCCTAGGATGTAATTTAAAGCATATAAAACAAATAATAATATAAATACAAAAGTAGGAAAATCTATTTTCACTGAGGATAGATTACATAGCAAAAAGTTGAAAACCAAAAAAAATTAAAAAATAGGAAGTAAACACAAAATTAGGATTTGTACAGTATAACGTAAAATAAGAAATTGTCAAAAAATTTCAGAAAATGTAATAAGAAATTGAAACGACGAACCAGACAAGAATAAGAACTCAATATAATACTAGCACAAGAGGAGCAGCATGATAAATCAATTTAAACTAAGGAAATGTTTAACTTATGCTGTTAGATTACAAGTTAAGAAATCATATGTATAAATATAATTAATAATTAATAGAAAAATGCTAGCAACACACATTCTAACACACATTTTTCAATATATTCTCTTTGATTGGTTAAAATGTGTAATGAATTTTTTCAACATCTTGCACAAAAATTTGATGAACTCTCGATTAACTCTAGTAACAATTTCTTTGATAAGAGATGACAATCTTCAAAATTAAATGTAGATAAATTTATTTTTTTAAGCAAAGCAAAATTTAATAATTAAAAAGGAAGTACAAACAAGCTAGAGGACATAGACCAAACTGAGCAACCACATAATAGCCATAAATGGGTATTACAACATGAAAACAAAAGTGTAAAAACCAAACTGGATTGAGATCTAGTAAAGAGCCTAGTGCTTAGGAAATAGATATACATGCACAATTCAGCGAACCCTGCGCAGAGTCTAAAACGAAATTGCAAAAGAAAAGTTGTGTATAAAAAGTTGAAAGCATTCTAAATACCAGAGATGCCTAAATAATCAAATGCATCTTTTCACATTGGCAATGAACCGGCTGCCAACACGGACACATTCACATACCAACGGCCCCTTGTGATATTCATAAAGCGCTTACAACCCTTTCGAGCCTAACTAGTCACGAAACCCGACACGGAGACGACAACCGTCTTGAAAACTGCTGATCTCAACAGATCTGAGGAAGAATCGGATATCAAAGACTAGAAACCAATACCAGCACACGGTGAGGGGCATCATCCAAGACAAACCAAAAGGAGACTTTGAAACATAACTAACCCTTTCCGAGATTTCAAGCAAGTACCACGACCCATTTGTTTAGAAATAGTGGGTTTGAAATAGAACAAAACCATGGGAGAACAACTCAAACAGCCCACCGAAGAAACAACGGATAACACCGCCACCACTTTCGGCTTCAAGCGATACAGATCCATCTCAAGAGAATTCATAGTTGAAGGTGAAACTAAATGGAACATACCCTTGTACACCGTCAATGTGTCAAAAAAAAATTGCTTGAGGTGGAAACTCTAAGCCTCTTATCAAATAGGTTCGAAGTTCGAACCAACTAAGGTGAATTTCAAGTTGAATTCAAAGAATACAGTAGATGGCAAAGAATTTAATCAGGAAGACCAATACGATTATAGGTTTATAACTTTGATTACTTTTTGAAATAAAAGAGAAGCCTAAGCTCGAAAAAAAAATTATAAAAAATTAGACGCGAAGTAGCAACTCCAGCATAAAGAAAATGACGAGCAAGAGTTGGAAAAGTATCTAGAATGTTCCTAGCATCACATAGATCATACCCTAAATTTGCTAAGGCGTCATTACAATAATTTGATTCACGATAATCATGACAAATTTTCTTCCACACTATTTCAAGCAGCTTCACGATAAGAAGCAAAACAACTCATATTATTTTAAATTATGTTAAATAAGTTTATGTCCCTAAAATATTATTAAATTTCATTTTTCGTTCACATAAAAAAAGCACCATGTTTTTGTTCCTAAAAAATTTCTAGGCATGCAATTTTACTCCCTGCTGTTTTTCAAAATTGTTTAACTATCTTAAAATTTTAAAATAATTTTTCAGGCATGTTTAAAACATTATAAAAAATTTATTGACAAAGATTTATAATTTTTTGTTGTTTTTAGTTTTCCAAACTGTTGTATTTGGATTTCCAAATTCTATTATCTACCGAAGTTGTTGCTAGGTTGAGTCGCGACAGGTCACTCTCTGTAAGACGTTTCGTGGCACTGCCCAGAATTGTGGAAGACAGACTATCAATCACGCCGCCTCCAGGATAAAACAAGCTCAGCTACAACTGTGCGGTTAACTACTGCACTGTAGAAAAACCGTTCGAGATTTACACATTCAAATATGGTACTAAGACCACTCTTTAATACTGAAACCACTTTAATATGGTATTGTTACCACTCTAATATGGTGTTGAGACCACTCAAATATGGTGTTACTACCATTCTAACTTTAATTTCTCCAAAAATACCAATATGCCACTACGACTACTCAACTATGGTGATTCCACCATTTCCACTTTTTAATTTCTCCTCAATTAAAAAATATTGAAAGAATATTTATACACCGTTAAGATCATTCTTAATTTCGACGGGACATTATTATTTCAAAAAGGGACTATAATCTTAATAGTACTCTTTATTCCGAAGGAACTTATATTAACAAAGGGACTATGTTCTCAAGACCATTCTTAATTTCGAAGGGACATTAAACCGAAAAGGGACTATGGTCTTAAGAACACTCTTAATTTCGAAGGGACAGAAAAAAGGAGATGAAGAGAACAAATACTCGTCAACACAAGTCAAGAAAGGGAGAAGAGAGAAAGAGTTTCCGACAACTCAATGAAACTCTTTGGTGTGTCTTTTGAACTGAGTGGAGTCCTCTATTTATATAGAGATTCTGTAACTGTTTTAGCAAAAAAATGCGACAACAGTTACTCTAATGGAATACCGGGTTCGATTCCCAGGGCGGAACAACGCTTGGCCAGTGTGCATGCCTCTACGCACGAGCCGGATTAGTCGCCCAACTTTGGTGGATCGGAAACCGGTGCGAAAGCCAAAAAAAAAAGAAGATTAAAATGGAGTTTATCCATTAATCAGTTCAACAACACTTGTGGATAGGATCAAAATAAACAAATCCACAAAAGTAGTTGAAACAAATTAATGAAGGAGAGATAGAAAATTCAGTTGGATTCTCAATCTTATCACAACAAACATAATCTAAAATTATGGAAAGTGATATCCAAAAATAAATAATAATAATAATAATTAATATTTTCATTATTATCAGGTATTTAAAATTAAATCTCACTATTTAAACACTACTAATGTGTGTTTTCTATTTTATGTAGGACCCCACACTCTATTTTTTCAATTCAAACAACACTATATCAAAGTTTAATTACTTGGCGTTTAATCTTCCAACCTTCCAATTTTTTTTCATCTTCACACCAATGTTTCAACATTTTTTAACGTGAAATGAATTAAATATGAATTTTTAAATTTTAAAAATTCAAGATAAAAGTAATGAAAATCTTGATCTAAAAATCAAATTTTGAATTTTTTTTTTTTAAAGAAACTTTTACAATGTTCTAATCATTACAAAATACTCACATGATCATTTTCCTTATTAAAATCACTATTTTAAGTTGAAAAAAGATACATAGACCATTCTTTTCTTTACACCCCTCTATACACCCTCCACGTGGCTTTTATTTAATTTTTTTTCTGTCTTTCTCTTTCTCACATTGCCCTCTCTTCAGCTCTGTTCTGCCATCTATTTGCCCCTAATCCAATGGCTGAGAGGTAAAGTAAAAAAAAAAAAAATTTAAGAAGAGAGAAATACCACAGGCGTGTCCTTCATCTTCAGTTCCATGACGACTCTGCTATCCATTTTTCAGAATTTGCACACAAATTTGTAGCCATAAAGCATGTATCTTTAAAATCTCCATTCAAAAACTCATGCCACACAAATCCCGTTTATTCACCA
>Ga0315915_1005321_pt1 | contig 16075 bp, 6 predicted proteins | sample MpolbnodulesMG_FD_207738 | JGI IMG/M metagenome (GOLD analysis project Ga0315915, IMG submission 207738) | Medicago polymorpha root nodule microbial communities from Los Angeles, California, United States - branched nodules | ecosystem: Host-associated > Plants > Roots > Nodule | place: USA... | reverse complement strand
GGTCATAGAAATCATGGATGTCACTGAATCATGTAGTCAGAAAAATGCAACAATTGATATCCTTGGTGAGAACCACAAATTAGTTGTTGTTAGGATCAACAAAAGTAACATAGCTTCCAATCTGGTCACCAAAATCGTAAGAAAACAACTTCGGCAGCATAACAACACCCTGCCAAAAAATAAATCAAACAGTCATGTACAATTTAAAGCGGAAACGTGCCGATTAACAACCAAAACGAACTCCACGATGGACTCACTTAATGGGCATGGAACTCAACACATATGGTCTTGTACTGCAGTCGTAAATCATTTATGAGTTTGTCCAAATCAGTTGATGGGTTTGAATCCAAAGGAGTTGTTCATGAAATATACAGCATAAACGTTAATTAATGTGTAAAACGAAAATAAAATAAAACAACAAAAGGTTTTAACCAAAATTAAACAGCAAGGATATTGTGCCCTTCAAGCAATACAATGCAAGCCAGCTTTGGAACTCAGGAAAGGCCATTGAAATGATGAGCAGATGTAATATTAGTTTGTTTTAGGGTTAAGAGTGAATAAAACAATACCATGAGCATGTATATATAGAGAACCAATGTAACAATCAGACTCATTGATAGAAGCTACGATTTAATTATAGGGAGAGGGAATTAAAATTTCAAATTGAGAAGACAGACAGTTTCCAAGGCTAGTGGATGTGTAGCATTAAATACACGTATAACAGCTTCCAAAGGAAGCTAGGGTTAGTTTTTTTTTCCAAGTGAAATTGGAGGTTGCATTACACGTGTAAAAGCTTATGGTGGAAGCTAGGGTTAGTTGATTAAGGAGGAAATTAAGGAGTGTGATCAGGGTTTAGTTATAGCTAAACCTTACAAGCTTATAAAATAAGAAGACAAGAAGATGTATTGTCACCATACATATGCCCAAGTGATATTAGAAACTATTCATGTAAGATGATTGGACGAGTACATATAGTTTTTTTTTTTGGCCGGAGTTCGAACCACGGACCTTGCATATTTTATGCATTGTCTCTACCAACTGAGTTAAGCTCACGGGACAGAGTACATATAAGTTTATAAATGGGAAAAAAATGAGAGAGAACCATGCAATTGCAATCGAAGATAAACTTATAGAATTTAATTCGTTCATTTAAAATTGGTGATCAAAATTGTCAAATCATCTTGTCAAAAGAAAAAAACCAAATTATGATTTATGGATGATTAAAAGGGGATTTGAGCATATTCCTAAAAGGCTTAAATATGATTTTCGTCCATGAAAAAAAAAATTGAAAAACGTCCTTGCAAAAAAAAAATTGTTTGAAAAAGGTCTCTGGCCCCACTTCTGATATGATTTGGCATGGTTCTTGCCACATGGCAGTCCACGTAATTAAAAAAATAAAAATTCTGGAAATTATTTTTTTAAATTAAAAAAAATGAAAATAAATTTAAAAATCATAAGCAAAAAATTTGAATATTAAAATTTTCGAAAAATTATTTTTTTGACAAAAAAAACTGTTAAAATTAAATTTTTTGAAAAAAAAAGTGAAAATTAAATTTTCGAAAAATAAATTTTTTAATTTGAAAATTATATATTAAATTTTTTTCAAAAATACTGACAATTATATTTTCAAAATTTAAAAAAAAACTAATATTCAATTTTTTTTCATATTTAAAAAAATAAATTAAAAATGATATAATTGAAAAAAAAATCCAAATTTTTATATGATTTTTTAATTTATTTTCAGTTTTTAAATTTTTAAAAACTATTTTCAAAATTTAAAAAATATTTTTTATTATGTGGCATGCCACATCATCGCCACGTGGTAAAAGTTGCACAGTCAACAACTGCCACATGGGCAAAACCATGCCAACTCAATGATGAAGTGGGGTCAGGGACCTTTTTCAAACCAAAAAAAATTTGCAAGGACGTTTTTCAATTTTTTTTTTGCAGAGACGAAAACTAAAACTCGCCCAAATTACAGTGACAAAAATCATATTTAAGCCTTCCTAGAGATATAAAGATGATTAAACTTTGATTTTTTTTTCCTAAAAATCAAAATTCTTTGAATAGTATGATTTCATGAGTCTAAATATCCGATTTGAGTTGAATAGATTATTTTAGTAATTTGTATAGACTCATAGTAAGTTTTTTTAATCTTCTTTTGTCGCAATTTCACATTCATTTTCTTTTCTTTTTTGTTAGTTTGATTTTGTCCATATCAATTTCAATTGGTAATATCTATCTTTTTTTCATCCCAAAATCTACAAATCGAATCTACTAATTTATTTCAAAAAAATAAAAATAAAAAACTAGTTTCTGTCAAAAAAATAAAAAATAAAAAACTAGTTTGTATTAACTCTCACACAAAAAGAAGAAGAACAAAATAATTTGCATTGACTCTCAATCCTAACAACCTCCCTAATATTGTAATGAATTCAAGCCATATTCATTAACTTTGAAGTGCCTCTAAAAAAAATAACTTTGAGGGAGTATTGTGATTTGTGATGGTCCTTCCATTTTGTCACATAGCCATCCAATCCACGTCAGCCATAAAGTACATCATTAATTACATTTACATTACCATAACTTCAGAATATTATTTCGTCTTAAAGAAAATGCAATAATAATAATAACACAAAAAAAACAAAGGAATCAAAAAACAAACACACAAAACGCAAAGCATTATCTTTCAGCTACAAAAGAAGCGCGCCCAATTTGTCTCCAAAACCCTAAACCCTAAATCCCCAATTTCTTCATTTCTCAATTCTCAATCAACCAAATGTCTCAATCTCAAACGTTACCACTCAAGAGACAGCAAGATGAAAATCCCACTGATGATGATTCCTCTGCTATCAAACCTTCTCGTCTCAAAATTTCATTATCCTCTGAAGATTCCGACAAAAAGGTAAACCCTAATTCTCTTTTCACTTTTTTATTAATCTTCATTATTGGTTTTTTAATGAAGTTTGTATTTTTGGTTCAGATTGTGATCAAGAGGGTTAAGGATGTTGAAATTTGTGTTCCTATTGTTTATGGGACTATTGCATTTTTTCTGGGTAGGAAGGCTAGTGAGTAAGTTCCGATTTTTATTTTCTCAGTGTTTTGGATTATTGGTTTTAGATTGAAGACCCAATTTGGTCCCTCGCAGCTCAATTTAGTCTCTGGTAAAAAATTAGTCCGTTGACAAGTCTCTGACTCATTATAATAGATGTTTTAATTTATCTCCATTATGAAAATGTCAAGGACTGGTTTGAGTATTCTTGGAAATTAAATTGGGTCACGAGAAAATTGTGAGGTACTAAATTGGGTCTTTACTCTTGATTTTATTTTTTGTTGAAATTAATTGTATTTAATCATTTGATGTTACTAGGTCTCAATCTCATAAATGGACTGTTTATGTACGTGGAGCTTCTAATGAGGATCTTAGCGCTGTTGTTAAGAGGGTTGTGTTTCAGTTGCATCCTAGTTTCAATAACCCAACAAGAGTTGTTGAATCACCCCCTTTTGAGATATCTGAATGTGGTTGGGGTGAATTTGAGATAGCTATCACTCTCTTTTTCCACAGCGATGCCTGTGAAAAACAGTTGGATCTGTAAGCTTCGGTTGCTCACTCTTTCCTATTCGTTTTTGGCTTGTTGCTTGTATATTGCATTTTTTGAATCACTTTTGTTTGTTTTCATAGGTATCACCATTTGAAGCTGTATCCTGAAGATGAATCTGGTCCGCAGAATACAAAGAAACCTGTTGTCATTGAATCTTACAACGAGGTTGTTTTTCCTGAACCTTCTGAGGCTTTTCTCGCACGCGTGCAGAATCATCCGGCTGTTGTTGTTCCAAAGCTTCCGGATGGCTTGAATTTACCAAGCCCGGGTACATTCCTTTGAGCGATCTTTCGATTGTAATTATTATATGACTATTACATTTCCCCTTTCAAAAGCTTTTCTTTATAATCCCTTCTGTTGGCTTTCGCAGTACCGGTCGAACCTATGAATGACAAGGAGAGAGGTGACACCAAAGATCATCCACTGAGCCACTGGTTCCTGAACTTCTCAGAGGCGGACGAGCTCTTAAAACTAGCGGCCGCTCGCCAACAGGTTCTGCTTGCTTTGTTCTATCATGCATTTTCTATTTGAATAGGCTGTTTTATGACTAGAGAATTGTTGGCGGCATTTATTTTTTTTCTGCATTAGTTTTGTCTCTTTTCTTCCTTAAAGTAACATTATTATATGCATGGGGACTACATTCTGAAAATAAATACAATCAATTTTAGGGTTATTAAATTGCAACTATATCGGTGATATAGTGCTATAGCATTGTTGCATAGTTGAATTTGAACAGACCACTATTTTCTGCGACCCGCAATTGACAATACTGATTAATTCCCTGATTCATTCCTAATGTGCAATTAATCAAGATCGTCTTTTCACAAACGAGATGCATATCGTATTTTTCTGCATTCTTCTTCTTTGATGTCTAAGAGGCTTTTATTGGCTAGTGAAACTTAATGGCGTAGTTTTTTTTTGGTTTTGTTTTGTGTTTATCTGCATTCTTCTTGTTTGTAGTCTAGGAGGCCTTTATTGGATGGTGAAACTTAATGGATTACTTTGTTTTTTTCGCCGAATGTTTTATTTGTTTTGCACTGGTTTGGAGTTTCACCGAATGTTTTATTTGTTTTGCACTGGTTTGGATGCATATGACCACAAAATTAACTGCTTCCTTTGTGCACATGTGGATTTCTCTTAATTGTGGAAATAATTTTTTTGTCTTGTACCAGATGTATTGTGAATTAGTCAAAAAGTCTTTTAAACGTATTGTAGATTTCTGTGCTAACTGTGTTTGCAATGTCTCAGGTGCAAGCTCACATTGTTAAGCTGCGAAGACAATTAACTTTGTTGGAAGGATTGCCTCAGTCAAAACAGCCATCTGGTTAGGGATGTACATGATTCTGATATCTTAATAGATATTTTTTGGGGGATTTCCCTTTAGGGTCAAATTTGGAAGATTAGTGATGAATGATTATGTATATACATGCATATCATCTTCCCTGTAGATTGTTTTGAATATATTTTATCTGTGTAGAAGCCAATTGTTTGGAGGTTTAGAAGAATAGACATGGTTCTTGGCGCATTTATGCCAAAATATTTTACATGGTGATAGATATTTTTGTATTAACTGTACTCTGAAGTTTAATGTTTTATCTTAAACTTAGATTGCTGGCTAAATATCCTTACTTTTATGTTTTAATCATCTATTTATAAACACTTGTGTTAATGACTTTTGCGCTTAAATTGACAATATTAATGACTGGAGTCATCCTTATGTTTTCATACATGAAGTTACATATACAAATGAAAATATGGATGTTGTAACAAAATGAATAAAATAGTTTGAGAAGCTTATAATCATGAATTCACAGGCTAGTAGGAATATCTTATAGTCATGAGTTCATGCTGCATTTTTTTAGGGCAGAAGCAACAAGACACATTTGAGTGTAAAGGGCATTATTCTGTTAGAAACAGATGCTACATTCTTAACCAAAATTGAGGCTAACAAGGGAATACGCTCCTTGGTATGCCTTCTGTAGCAATACAGAACGGGGGGAATTTTTTTACCATCAAATTCACTTGTGAAGTATATATTGGAGTTAATTCACCACCATCACCACACCATACATTGATGATGTTGGTTTTTGAGTTCATAAATCAATGTTGTTGGAAGCGGACCAGAGATTGAATCGGTGAGACTTTTGGGTCATGGTTCAAATAAGCAATTCAACCCAATCCGACCGGTCCTACGTGACTCTGAATTTACCATGGTTGAAACAATTGCTAGACTGACAACCATCTCTCAGTTCGGTATGATTTTCACAACAATATTGTCTGAAACTTTGATTCTATTTTGTTGAGATTAAATTTCTGAAAACAAAAGTTTAGAATTTCAGAAATTAATTTCTGGTACCCTTTTATGACGCAAAAACAACATTCCAAGTATTTATTTCTTGAAACGTGTGTTTTGGGGGGGAAATTAAAAATGGGATATATGAGCAAATAATGGGGGTACAAATAGAAAATTCTCGAATCTAAGGTGTCTTAGCCCATGCAGAAACTACCCACGACAAACTCACTTTTATGAGTTCTGTGTTATTAGCCAAAACAAAATAAACAGAAGAAAAAATTCCTCAGCTATAGAAGAAAATTTTGAGTGGCAAAGTATATTACAGTATATACACTATATACAGTATACACCTGCACAAAATCACTTTATTAATTTTCTCACTTTCTATTTCACACGGTTCCAATATCTCTCTTGCTACTAAACAGACTCCAAAGCAACCAAATTAAGGAACTAGGAGTCACAGATTTACAAAATCTGAGAGTGAGAAAGTCTTTCCTACATTGTTTCACTATCAAAACAAGAACCTGGCTTGGAAAACAAAGAAAAGTAATAACAGAGAATTATTATTAATCAGAACATGCATGTTGGTAGACACATTTCATGAATGAATTGAAGCATCTTAGCTAGCTAATTATCTGAAGACTCCTTAACCTTTTGGAGAGTCAACTTCATAACTTCCCTTCTTACTTTTTGAGAAAAGCCATCCTATCAAAGGCATCATTGTCTTCTTCTTACCTTTCTTACCTGAATTAGGTCTCACTAGTAACTCATCCTTATTAGGAATAACTTGAGCTAATACATGAGGGCTAGCAAATTTCACATATCTTCTTTTTTGAATTGTTTCCTCATTATCAACACCGTCGTCATTTTGTGTTTTGATTTCCACATTGGTTCCGTTCGCAATGAACTTGATGTCTTCGTTTGTCTCTGGAATATCACGTCGTTGAAGCAACTTCAACTCTCTTGCCTTTGTTTCTTCCAATTCTTTCTTTGTTTGCTCAAGTTCCTTTTTGAGGGATTTGATGCATTGAGCTAAGAAGTTAGCTTCTTCTTTTGATCCTTCAAGTTTTTGTTTTGTTTCTTCTAGCTCTGCTGCTAATGCTCCAGCTTTGGATTGTGTATGACCAGTCTCGCTTGCTTCATTTTGCATCTTAATCATTTCACATGCATAATCATAAGAAAATTAATCATACTGTCAATATCATCGTGAATCCAAACATGCACTTGGTTACATAACAATAACAATATATCATGATGAATGGATGCATGAATAGAAAGAGAAAAATGAGAACCTCTTTGAGCTTGTTGGCATAAATTTCTCCAACTAAGACTCTTTCTCCAAACAAAAGAACAGCTTCTTTAACAGACTTGAATGGTGCTCCAGTGTCAATCTCTGCACGTCCCATGATCAATGTACCACTTTCTTCTCTGTCCATATTGAGCTATATAGTTACAAACTTTACTTAAAATCCAAGCTCAACAAATTAAAACTATGATACAATTAATAGCAAAACGTGTATGAGTGAATATATGAAGAGAAACAAAAAGAGCTCCATTTAATACAAGTAACAAACATAGGAACTATTTAGTACTAAAGTTCTTAGTAATGGATATTGGTGGTGTAATAATTGGTTAACATAAAGAAACTTGGTAGAATGCACAAATTAAGAATTTCTTTTCTTTGCGTCCACTTCACTAGTATTTTGTTAATTGAAGTTGACATGTTGGTTAGTTAGTTCAATCTATTTCAAATCAAGATTTTTGAAAGCACTCTTTTGCTGCATTGATTGAGACTTGTCTCCTTTCAATTAGAGATTCTATAATAATAATAATTAATAATTTATGTGGGTTCTGATTTTAGGCATGTAAACTTTTAGAAAGATATTTAAAATGGGGTTTTTTCTTGTACTTAAGAAGAAATTATTTTTGTATTCGGTACTTCGTCCAAATTGCTAATTAAATAAGGTAGCCATTGGCCAACTCCCTCTTGTTAGACCTACTTCACTTGCACAAAATATTATTACTTTTTTTTTTCAAAGTTGAATTAAAAAAAAGATGGAGGAAAAATTCAAACTATAATGTTTATTGAATTTGTTTGAACTCGGAATTATTAAAGTAGATAATAGATATCGAAATGATTTATCCCCGCGAGCTTAACTCAATTGGTAGGGATATTTGCATATTATATGCATGAGCCGGGGTTTGAACGCCGGACACTACACTTCTCCATAACTAAATTGTATGAGCTCTAGCTACTAGACTACTTGAAGAAGAAAAAGATATCGAGATGATCTTGTCAAAAAAAAAACATTGATCTCACGATCTTGTAAAAAAAAACATTGATCTCACGATGATAGTAAATTTCGAGGAAGAAATATTATGTGAATGAGAGTTTTTTAGTTGGAGTCCATATGGCTAAAATGATGTCCGACGGGGGAGTGTGTCCATGGATGGATGCACGTATATCCAATTGAGGGCAGCCACCCTGATTAGATATTTTATTTTTCCAATATTCTACGAATCATTTTCCTATATTCTATTTTAGTGGAAAATTAGAAATAACAAACAAGTATATAAAACAGATTCCACCTAAGTGTGATAGGTTCATGAAATTATTAGAAGTGATGTTACAATTAAATCATATTGTGTCGTGTAACATTTAATTTCTTTTAATATTGCATTTTGTTTGTGATGTATTTACTTTTTAAAGAAATAGAGATATTTAAATTGATGAACCAAATATAAGATAATCAAGTGTGATTTGTGGTCTAAGAATATTATCACAAGAATATTATGTTGAGAAGCTTTTTAGTAGGTTTGTGTATTTTAAAATAAAATTATTGAGAATCTCTTATGGTTCAAATGCTACATAATGATTAAAGAAAGAGAGTTGTTATATTTATTTTGATGCTTAATTAATTTTGTGACTATTTCATTGAAATTTATTTGTTGGTCCTTCAACAGTTATACATATATGTCCCATAATAAAAATATACATATATGTGTCTCATAAATAAATAATAGTATATATATGAAGTAAGGTTTTTTTTAAGGGTTAATAGGTCTTTACCCCCTTGTAATATAGGTTATTTCCGGTTTTCTCCCCTGTAAAATTATTTTTTTGATTTACCCCCCATAAAATATTTTTGGTTTGATTTACCCCCTTGATAGGCCAAACAAAAACAAAAATTTCTTGAAAAATAAAATAAAATTGGTTTTTGTTTGGCCTATTAGGGGGTAAATCAAAACAAAAATATTTTACAAGGGGTAAATCAAAAAAATAATTTTACAGGGGGGAAAATCGGAAATGACCTATATTACAAGGGGGTAAAGACCTATTAACCATTTTTTTAAGGTATAAAGTAAGATTTTTTTATATCATATGTCGTTTCCACGTTTATTCTCAGTATTTTATTTTTTTAAACTATTTATCAAATTTTGCATAAATATCCTAACAAACATTTTATTTCAGTTTTCCAAATTTTTCAAAATTGATTTCTTTATTTAGCAAAAATATCTCGGCAAACAAAGGTAAAGGCTCAAATGGAAATTGACATAAAGTAACTTTTGAAACAAAAAGACCTTTTCATCATTTATATTACTTTTAACCACCCCCGCAACCCCACCCCCCAAAAAAAAAAGTAAAATACCTCAATCATATCCACTAGATATTTTATTTTATTTTTGATTGAATTAATTAATGTTTAATTTAATATTAAGATAATTTGTTTCAATAAATATAATATTTTTTATTAGTTTTCGAATTCTCGCTTTTGTTAATTTTTTCAAAAACTAAATTTTTCTTCTTTAAATTTTCATAATTTCCACTAAATGATTCATTCTACCAAAAAAAAGCATTATAATTTAGTTAAAATTTAAATTTAATATATACTATTGATTTTAAAATTAATTTCGTAATTTATTTTTTATGCACACGTGCTACTAATATATTAAGAGTTTTTAAAAATAAAAAGACCAATTTCTTTCTATACAGTAAATATCTTAATAAAACTTACATATAAAACCTTATTTTTAATCTTAACTAGCTATATTTTTTCAGCGTTTGTCAGGGTTATATATATAATATTATTATTTAGGTTATGTATAATATTCATTAAAAATTCATACATCACAAAAATAATAAAAGAAAAAAATTACTCATATCATAACCCACAATTTATTAAATGAATTGTAAAATATCAAATAAATATAGCTTACTTGTGTAAGTTGAAATAATAATAAAGAGTATGTGTAAGAAAAAAAAATTATTTTCTTAAATATAAAATTGATTAAATAAATAATTTAATTTTAACCAAATAACTATTTAAAATTTTCTCTATTGATGTATCATTTAAAAAATAAATTATCTATTGAAAAATTAGTTACAAAAGTTTAGATAAGCTCTAGGTGCTCACCAGGGTCATGGTAGTGTTGCAGCAAAAAACTTTTTTATGAATGTTTTGATAATAACAAACCACGTGGAATAAATAATAAGTTTTATGAATGATGATCTAGTGATGGTTGCACTTGAGTTTTTGTTAAAAGAATAGGAATCACACAAGTGGATAAGCTAGAAGCCATCCACATCAGTAAGTGCATTATATCTACTCAACAATGAAAGAATGAGTATATCATTAGTTGCAGCAACAATATCATATCTCCATGAAGATTCATAGCTCAAGAATCATGATGGAAGAACTTGAATCATGGTGGAAGAACTTATATCACAAGCTACACAAGAATGTGCTTGAAGTTATGTGACAAAACTCACATTGAGTTTTATGTTATATGATTTGAAGACCCTCCATGGGTAAACAAGATAAAAGGATATGCATACAGGTTAGGAAGATTCTCAGATTCTCCTCGAAGTATCACACTTCCAAAGCTTCTAAAGATAAGAAGTTCATAGTTCAGAATGTTCGTATGAACAGAGTTCAGAATGTTCATATGAATGGAGTTCATAATAATCATAAACATTAACCCATAATATTCTAGAAATATTGAAGGATTGCTTTATGGATAAACAAGAATATTTTAAGTCATTGGTTACAAGCAATGATGAACTAGATGCAAAGAAATATTCTTTTGGACTTCAAAGAAAGAATCATCTTGTTTGTCAAAAGAACTGATCTCACATTTATATGTTTCAAGTAGTTTTTGAAGGGAATAAATAAACAACCTTCATAAGGGTCAAAGTGTTGAAGAACATTAGAATGTTTAAGAACATCTGAATGTTCAGCATAAAGTACAACCGTCAAAAAGGAAGAAACCCAGAAGAAACATTATGGAGTTCATATGTATGAACCCAAAAGGAGTTCAAAAGGTTGCTCAGAAGGTTCATTAGAGCAAACTCATAAATCAATGTCCACGCCAAGAACATGCAAGAACAGATGTGACATGAACATATCTTATGCAGAAAATGATTTTGACTTTGGATCAAGAAATCATTAAAGGCATCTATGGTGATTAAAGAATTAATGGACTTTGATAGTTATTGGTATTTGTGCGTTCTTGAGTGATTAATCAAGACACAAACAAAGTATAAATCATATCAGAATACAAGAAATCAAAGGACATTTGAATTCAAGAACTAACTTTGAGTTCAGAAAGTTAGTTCAGAATGTTCGAACAGAGTTCAGAAGGTTGTTCTTATACAAGTTCAGAAACTCAAGAACATGCAAGGCACACGTGACATGAATAAATGTCCAGGAAAGTACATTTGCATGATCAATCAAGCAATAAAGGCATTTACAAGGTTAATGCCAAAAAGGATATTCAATGTTCATTAAAGACCATGAACATTGAAGTACTAGAAATATTCCAAAGAGAATATCATCTTAGATGTTACAATCACTGCTCTTCATTTTTGTTTCACTATTAGGATTTAATTACATCAAATGGTAGTCTTACAAATCATTCTAAGTGAAACCAAGGAACATTCTGATGTTCAGAATGTTCAGCTCTGCACATGATTTAACTATGAACAATATTTAGGTAAAAAAGCAAAAGCAAAAAGTAAGCTCAAAGTCAGATTTAATTAGAAATGGACACATAAGGGAGCAGGTACTGTTCAATATCATAAAATCCCCTAAAACACAGGCTTGAAGTGACAAATTCATTTTTCTATCTCTTGCACAAGTTCCAAGACCAGATCTGGAAAAGTTTCCGTCCAACAACATTCTGAAGTATGTACAAAGAACAAGATTCATAGTACAACCCAGAAATTCATGTGATATTCATACGATGAAACCCAAAAACGCATTTGGCCTTCATCTACATGAACACAGATGAAGATCGTCAAGAGCGCAACAACATTCTGATGGTCAGAATGTTCACCCAGATTTTCAAGTAAAAGTCAGTGGGACCCAGGACACATGACATAACACCATTGATCACCCTCCAACGAATATAAGAGCCCAAAAACTCTATAAATAGAAGTGAAAGGCTCAACATTACTTGCACCATTGCAAAGCATACAAGAAAAACAATCTTATCTTGAAGCTTTAGCATCTGAATTGATCATCATTGAGATTTCAAATCGTCTCTTGAAGTGTAAATCAATTCTCTCTTATCTTGTTAAAGATAATTTATCCCTCCATTTTTCTCTTGTCTGATTTCAATCATTCAAACTCCATACAAATTGTAAAGTAAATCTCATTTAGCTTTAAGGGTACTAAAATGTTAGTTTGAGCAAATGTTTTAGAAGTCTTAGTGGGTAACATAGCAAGAAGGTGCAAGTCTGCCGAGGCTTAGAGAATACAGTTGTTGTAATTGTTCAGGTGAACAAAATTGTAAAGTGCAGGATTTGAGAGGTTATCTCAAGTATCGTAGTGGAAAAGATTGTGTAGCTGCGTGTTCACAGTTTAGTGGTGCTTTCGCGGAAAACAAGACCATAGGAATTAAGGACAAGATTGTCATTAAGTTAGAGAAATTAAGATAAATTAGTAATTTAAAATTAAATTAAAAAGAATGTTACCATAATACCCATTCATAGAGTGGTGATTTTAAAAGAAATACTAAGATTATTTTTGTCAAAAGAAAGTGGGAGTAAGCTTGCTAACTTACTCCTTCATGTTTATAAGTGGGAGTAAGTTAGCAGGCTTATATATATATTGACTCCAAGAGTAACTCTAAAGAGTTACTCCAAATCTCCACCCTTGAATTTATTTTAATCTAAAGGACTACATTTAAGTCTTATTAATAACCATGTACTTCACCATTCTTGAACATTCTAAAATGATATTTAGGTTTCCTTTTTCATACTCAATCAACATTTATGTATCATTCTTTAAAAAATAAAATTATGTTTCATGAACACAATTAAGAAATGGTAATAACAATCATTCTTTTTATTTTATCAAATGTTTTTTTTAAGAACAAATCTTAACTGTTAAATTATAGACTTAAATACACTTTTCACCCCCTATGTTTCAAAAAGTTGCGATTTTGACCCCCTTTTAAAAAATGGATATTTTGACCCCCTAACTTTTGGCCCTCTTTTGATTAGCTGATTTTGATGGAGATTATGACAATTTCTCAGTCTCTGATGGTGTAAACTGGCATGGCGATAGAAGGATGCTGATAAGTGGAGTCCAAACTAGCATGGTGTAACTTTTGGCCCCCTAAAGAAGGATCCACTTATTAGTTTGGACTCCACTTATCATGCCAGTTTGGACACCTTGCAAGTTTGGACTCCACTTATCAGCATCATTCTGTCCCCATGCCAGTTTACACCATCAGAGACTCAGAAATTGACATAAAATCAGTTAATCAAAAGAGGACCAAAAGTTAGGGGGTCAAAATATCCATTTTTTTAAAGGGGGTCAAAATCGTAACTTTTTGAAATATAGGGGATGAAAAGTGCATTTAAGCCTAAATTATATTAACGTTCTTAAAAAGATCAGTGCTTGTAAAAAACATTATGGTTAACATTAAAATATAAAAAACCATCACACTTATTTTTAAATACAACATTTTTTTAATATTCCAATCAAAGTTTTATTCATTATTTTTTTTTGGTGCAAGAATTATTCTTTATTATAAATAAATTTACATGAAAAAATTTTATTTATTTATTTTTGACAGAAAACAATTTATTTATTATAGTTTATTTAATATGAATAACTAACGAATTTAAAAACGTAAATTTTAGTAAATAAATTGTTTAGTTAATCAAGGTTTAACATTTGAAATTTATTCTAAAACATAACACAAATATTTATTTACAACCGTAGTTTTATTTTAAGAACATTAATCATAATTTAACATATGAATTTATTATAAAATAAAATTTGATGAAGCATGGGAATATATATTTTTTTATTAATTAGTTGTGTTAATGAAAAACTTCTTCAAAAAAAATTGTGTTAATGAAAAACATTGACTAAATATTTTTGTTGGTGAAACACAAATGTTGATTGAGTATGAAAAAGGAAACTTAAATATTGTTAGAATTATCAAGAATGGTAAAGAACATTATTATTAATAAGATTAAATGTAGTCCATTAGATTATGATAAAATCAAGGGCGAAGATTTGGAGTAACTCTTAAGAGTAACTCTTGGAGTCAAAATATCTCTCCCCATATATTAAATTTAAGGAAAAAAATATGTTTTTTCATCTCATAGATTATAATTTTTTTAGGTAGTCCTTGCAAAAATTCATTCAGTGTTTGTCTCGGTTTTTAAATTTTACCAAAAAAAATGCGTTTTTAGTCTTGTATTTAATCTCTAAAAAAAATTGTTACTAAAATCAAAGAAAATTTCAAGAACTTAACATAAAAATTGCAAGTGTTATAGAGGCTAAAAACAAATTTAATCCGAAAATTAACCAATACATGAAAATAAAGTCACAATAAGTTTTACTTATATGAAATGTAAATTAAAGCAACAACAAATGATAGAAATTGCCAATAGCTATTTAAAAAAGTTGGGTACAATGCATTTCAAGAAGTCAATTTTATCCATAATTGACCGTTTACTAAACAGATTAATAATGTCTTCAATTAGTTGGTATAAATTTTATCCAACGTAAACAAATAGGTTATTTGCAAGAAACTCATGGTCCATTTATTTTGTTTATGACTATTGTTTAATAATTTTTACTGTTAAAAAGGTTTTCTATATCATTGGTATTGAGACCATAAGTATTAGCCAATATAAATAAATCTATCAATTAGTAATATTTTTACTTTCTTATTTATGCTAATTTTCGGCAACTAAATTTGTTTGAAGTAGCTCAATGTTTATTATTTGAAGTAGCCGGCTATAAATTTATACTAACTAATTGAAGAATGGTATATATTTTGGGGTAGTCAAGGTTACCCCTTGTGCAAGAAAGGATACGCCCCTGTTCTTAAGACCCACATCACGGCCCAATACCTATACCTAATAGCTATATAAATATCGGATGATAAATTGAATGCTCCTCAACACCCAGATATAGCTATGCGGTTTCTAAGTCCCGCTGAGATGTATTGACCTGTAAGAAAATCAATTATACCACGACGACTTATGTCATTAGATGTTGGAGATTACAAAACTGGTATTACTTTTTCCGAGCTAGATCTAACATCTGCTTTAACCTTCGAGTATCGGTATGGTATTAAATGGTTTTCTGTATTTTGTTTTGCTTTGTTTGTTTTTACATAACAAGTTAATATCCTTGTTTTTTTCTTTGTTTCAGCATTCTATACATGTGTCATGCGACAAACAAAAGGAATGATATTCTTTTGCTTGCAGAACAATTGAATCATATGGTATGTTCACAGGATTATGAAATTGTACACCGTAAACTAAATATGTTGTTTGACTGGAATCAACAAGAACACTCGTTTACTACAAATCTTAACAGTTCTTCTCCTTCTCACTCAAACACACACTTCCACTTCTTGTTGTTGTCGTTGAGGAGGATTAATTTGGAGTTGAAAGATGAAGAAATACCCAAATCTTCACATAAATACCTTGGTTCTCAACAATTTTTTTGAATGATTTTTTGGTATTTTTTCAACTAAGTATAAATAAATTAGTTTGAATAACTAATGAATTTAAGAACATAAATTTTAGTAAATAAATTGTTTAGTTAATCAAGGTTTAACATTTGAAATTTATTCTAAAACATAACACAAATATTTATTTACAACCGTAGTTTTATTTTAAGAACATTAATCATAATTTAACATA
>Ga0315915_1005317_pt1 | contig 16080 bp, 5 predicted proteins | sample MpolbnodulesMG_FD_207738 | JGI IMG/M metagenome (GOLD analysis project Ga0315915, IMG submission 207738) | Medicago polymorpha root nodule microbial communities from Los Angeles, California, United States - branched nodules | ecosystem: Host-associated > Plants > Roots > Nodule | place: USA... | reverse complement strand
CAAGCCAGAAAAATGAAAGTGACCAAATCTCATGTGCCACAACCAATCATCATTTGGAATTATAGAACTCAAGCAAGGAAATTGATCATGTTGAATTCTCAAAGGGAATAGGCGGTTAGGAGTCATTCTTACCTTTGTGATGAATCTTCCATTTCTGTCAATCAGCGTGCAATAACCGTTGTGAATTTGCATGTTGTAACCTTTCTCTGACAGTTGTCCCATACTCAAAAGATTGTGATGAAGACCAGGGGCATAAAAAACATCACCAATAAAATTCTGCGATCCATCTTTCAATCTGATAGCAATTTGGCCTTTCCCCACAATTGGAATATTTGAATTATTTCCAAACTTTACGGTAGATTTTACCGTTTCGTTTAGAGAAGTGAATAATTCCTTTTTCCCACACATATGATTACTACACCCGGTGTCCAAATACCAAATATTTTCTTCTTCATAAAGTTTATTGCTTGCTAGAAATAAACTATGTTGATTTTCAGAAGACTCACCAGTATGTTGATATGAACTTTCTGCCATGTTTGCCTGATGTTTGTATCTGCAATCGGCTGCTTTGTGCCCATACTTTCCACAAATAAAGCAACCATTATTTGTCCTCTCTTGGTTGTAATAACCTCTTCCTCTGCCACGGTTGTTGGAACCAAAATTGTTTCCACCTCTTCCTTGATGGGGAGGATTGAAATTGTTGTAATTGTTGTCTCTCCATTGATTGAAGTTGCCACGTCCTCTTCCTCTAAAGGTTCCTCGACCTCTTCCTCTGAAATTTCCTCTTCCTCCATTGTTGAAATTTTCACGAGCTCTAGCTTCACCCATGTGGCTTGATTCAGCAGCGTTGTTGAGGTTCACCTGGCTTTTCAAGGCTTCCTCCTTCACTTTTTCAGTCTTCTCTAATATTCGGTGGACGTGACTTTCAATACTTCCATGCAACTCTGCTACCGACAAGGTATCGGTATCGTGGGATTCTAATATCGTAGTCACCACATGATCAAACTTCATCGGCATGGTGCGTAGAATTTTCTCCACCACCTTGCTATCTGGAATATCTTTTCCATACACCCTCATCTTGTTCCACTGTTTCAGAACTGGACATTTCGTACCTTTCATATTCTTTACGCAGAGACTGCAGCTTCGATTTTTGAGCTTTCTCTACTCCTTTGTGTGACAACTTCAATATGTCCCATGCTTCTTTCGAAGTCTTCGCATTTGCTATTATGCTAAAAATTGAATACTCCATTCCTTGAAGAATTTGTGACAGTGCCAGTTGGTCCTTTCTACGAGCAAGTTCATCAGCTCCTAGTTGTAAGCCAGACTCCACATAGCTCCAAATGTTGTGAGCTTTAAGATGTGTTGTCATCATAAATTCCCAATAACTAAAATCTAATTCAGAATTTAGTTTGGGACCGGACCAAATGATATTGAAATTGTTTGCCATATCTCTCAAAATATGCTCAAAATAACTTTGACACAGTGAGAACTCTTTTGTTCCTCACACACTAAAACTATTTTTGACACTGACACCTGTAGGATCTAACTTGCTCTGATACCAATTTGATATCAGTGGGACATATAAGCAGATTAACACAAACACACTAACATGGAGAGAACAGAGGATAGACTTTGTATTTTGAACTTATATTTCATTCATGAAAACTTGATACATTACACAATGACTACATGCCTTTATACAGGCTTTGGAAATATTCTTCTATGCTAAGTAATTGGATAAGACAACGATGTGTTTTGGCTAGGCGTGTAGCACTTAGATATTTCTACTTCTTAATGGTTAAGCAAATACATAGGTGGTGCTAGACCATAATACAATGGTGGTGCTGCTATTATGACTAATTAAAGTATTACTTAATTATTAAGCCAATGCATATCCCTTAACTATTGGCGATGATATATTTTCTTAGTGACCAAGTATTAGAGTTCAAGTTTCTTCTCAAGCCTCCTAGAGTTTGCTTGATTTAATTTCTAACAAAGGGAATCATATTGCCAGGAATGTGACCATCGTTGATTACCCAAAGATATTAGTTTGAGTGCGGGGCCAAGCCTTAACAATTCCCCTCCAAAACGGAGTAGCTTCACAATGATGAGTGGTTGAAGGGAGGAAGATATCTTTTGACAACCATATTTAGTACGAAAAACTTAGACCCATAGAGCTTATTAAGGTGTGCTATCGTCATATAGTGGCTTCATTAAGAATCCTACGAGTAGAGGTGTCAATAGAGCCTCAAATTTCAAAGTCCACTTAAAAAAGCTCACACCAAGCCCACTAAATTAAAGCCCTTTAATTCAACAAAATTATTTGGGGCCAAACCCACTATAAAATATACTTATTTGTGGGTCTAAAAAAGCCCCGTATTAATTCTTTCAGTTTTGGGGTAAAAAATGTTTTTTTTCGGTAATTTTTTTTTTTTGGGTAAAAAAAAAGTTTTGTTTTCGAGTAAAAAAAAGTTTTTTTTCGGTAAAAAAAGAAGTTTCTAGAAATTTTGGGGTTTGGGGCCTTTTGATTTTTTTATTTGTGGGCTTGCATGAATGTGGGTCTTTTAATCTTGTGAATTTTTAAACCCCCTTATTATGTGGGCTGGGGCTAAAACTTCAAAGCCCCATGATATTGACAGCTCTACGTACTAGTACGAAAGTCACTCTGGAGTGCATATAAGCTTCCAAGAAATCAAGCAGCAACATCTTCAAACACACGTACATGAACAAAGAAACAGGTTGTTTGAAAAATATAACCTCTAATTCCGCTCAGTATATTTGTTAAATGTTTAGCATCAAAGTGGCTTTTTTATTTGGTGTACTATTTTTTTACCTTTCATTTACATTGTTGGTTCTCTTTAGCAGTTTAGTCTGTAACCTATTTTAAATTTAACTCTTGAGAATTAGGAGCTGCCAAAGAGGTAGCTTGGCCAAAAATATTTTGTAATTTTTTTTTTAAAAGATATTTTGTAAAATTTATAACATAGTGATTAGGAGACTTTTAACCGACCTTTTCATTCTTACAATTGCACTCTTCATTTAACCTATTATATTTATAATTTTATCTTTTTATATACTATTTAAATCACTAATTAGTTAAATCCTATTAATTATTCTAAAATAATAGAAACAATATTGAATACTATACTTTTTTTAGGGAATATTGAATACTATACTTATAAACTATTTTGATCTCATTTGTCAACAATATTTGATTTTGGTATATAACAATAGAAAAACGGTCAGACAGTCGCTAACAAAATAAGTTGAACACGTTTCAAGACTAGTTTTTGTCATATGATATATCTTCGACTTAATTGCATTTTTGTCCTCGTATTTTGACCAGCTCACGAAAATGGTCTTGCCTCTTTCAAATTGAACAAAGTTGTTCCTAAACTATCATGTTTTTTGTATTTTTCATCCTTATCCCCTATTTGCCCTCCAAAAAACGCTGATTTGTCCAATTTTTTAATGAGGTGGAATGCAAAGCAATGATTCGGCAAAGCACTCATGGAAAAACAACTATCAACGTCAACAAATACATATTTTAATAAAAAAAATAAAATTTAACTTAATTAAATATATAGAAAAATAATTAAAAACATAAAATTAACAAAATAACCATTATGAATTATTATTACGAAATTTAATGAAATAACTAAAAATCCCAAATTATTGTTTTTGTAATCATCCCAACAAATTGTTTCTGATAAACATGGTTTTAGGAACTGTTCATGAATCACAACAACAACATCATCAACATCAATCTCTTCTTTCTCGTTGGCATTGGAATCGACACAACTCTATTCTTTCATCTCTTTACTTCAAATAGATTTACTCCATCCTTCATCATACCAACACCATCAAACACCATGGCTGTTAAGAATAAAAAAACATAAATTTTAAAGTCTCTGCTTCGTGAAAGAAAAAAAGAAACGAAGGTGAAAGAGGTTTTTGAGTCTTGTGAAGTTGTTGAATGAAGTGGAAATGGGACCTGAGAGCATTGAAATTGAAATGGAGACCGAGTGTGCAGAGGTGGGTGAGATTACCGAATTTGCCAGTGAGTATCTGACCGGAAAGAGCAACGTCGGAAAGATGAAGTTCCAAAAGAGAGTACGACCACCGACAGAATAACGGAGAGTTAGCAATGCAGCTCGTTGAGAATCCAGATCTACAAATCGAGATTTTTTTGGATTTTAGATTTTCAAATCGGTTTTGTTTGGATTTTGTTTGGATTTCGGATTTTCAAAGCTTTCCCCCTCCCTTTTAATTCATAGTTTCATGTAACATCTACTCCCATTAACCTCCTTCATTTTTACCATTTTGAAAAGAAGGAAAAAAAAAAGAGATTGAAGATTGGGATGATGAAGAAGAAGATGGTGTTGAGGATGATGATGATTATTTTCAATTTAATTTCTTTCAATTTGTTTTTGTTTTACTTTATGAAATGTTTAAATTGTTTTTTAAATTAAAATTGATATTTTAATGACATGTTAATGTCATTTTCCAAGTTGGCACTGCCACGTAGGTGTTCATTTGCCATCTCAGCGTTCTTTGAGGGGAATATAGAGGTATGACTAAAACTGCAAAATGATAGTTTAGAGATGGTTTTGTTGATTTAAAAGAGACAGAATCATTTTCGTAAACTGGTCAAAATGTGAGAACCAAAAATGTAATTAAACATATATCTTCCTCGCTATCTATATGTGAGGACCAATCGTGTATGGTTTGGTGGGATTCTGATGCGCACGTTAAAAAAAAACTCAATAATGATCATTGCTTAACAAACTTGCAAATGGCAAAACATTAAACAAAGTATAACGCTTTGTGGGTGACATTTAGCATGGGAAAATGAAGCTTTTCTCACCATGAGAAAGTGGGGCCACTATAGATAGCTGACAGTATCAACCTGATACAATTAAAAAAAATAAATTTTTCTTTTACTTATTTTATTCAATTATATGTATTTGCTATTTCACCCCCTTACTTTACTGCAATAAAAAAGGATTCAGACCCTGGGTTTGTTACTCTTCATCCATCAAAATAAAGAATATCTCTATCCTCCATCGTGAATGATGAGTATGACCCATTTCATGATTTTTCTTATAACTCAAGATTAACCCAGCTCTTTGCATAACAATGAAGTAACATGACAGCCCCACAAGTTCCCTTGTAATTTTGCTCCAAACATAACACCCATCTCTACACCATATCCATTTAATTTTCCTCCAATCCTCCATTGCGAATACGCCACCCATCTCTGTTTTAATACAATTTTACATGATACTTACACAAATATGATTCCTAGTCTAGTAAATGATAGAAAACATTATTACGTTGTGTCTTGTATTCCATGATCTCGACAAGAAAGAAAAAAACGAAAACCGTTGTTGTTTGTGCTAGTTACTTGTTCCAAACAATCACATTGAAGAGAAAATTAAAGGCATTAGTGTTAGTGGTGGTGCGTCAATTGCAGAGGTTGAAGATGGCAAGGTGGAAGACAGTATAAAAAAGGATATAGTGCTGACCGACTATAATAAAATCTGTGCAGATTGGAGAGAGTTATTCTTCTTTTAGCTGAAGAAGAAAGAGGAACAAGAACCATTTTTATTTTTTTCTACTCATTTTTTTGCTGGAACAAAAAAAAAAATTAAAGTGTTATTCTACCAGAAAACAATTTATTTTTGTTTTTAATTAATAAATAAGGTGTGACTCATTATTAGAAGAAGAAAAAACGGAAGCCCACATTCACACACATAAAAGCCCAATCAATTACAAATATAAACAATTTTGTGTGGGGTCAATTTTTTTGTTTGCCAAAAAGTTTTAAGAAGGTTGCCATCAACAGATCTGAACCATTCATTTAAAATAATAATATATCAATGGTTGAAACATCAACTTTTCTATCATGAAAAAAAACTTTCATTTCCCATACTAAATCACACCTGCTTTGTGTCCTTTTCAAGAACAAACATCCTTGTCATGTGACCACATGAAGTTAATTTACAGAAGGCTTGTGGTATGTTATACATCTACTATTATAAACAAAAATTTATATTTTAAATTTATTTAATTAAAGATGTATACAATCTTTATTATAGGTCACATACATTATTTAATAAATAAATCTAAAATGTTAATTTTTACTTATAATAGTGACCGGAGGATGCATGCAGCAACTCACACGTCTAACAAAGAAAACACATATTTTTGCAAGAGTCACAATAATGCATGGTTACATTTATAGAAAATAATGTAATTAGTAATTTTCAATGTATAAAGAATGTACTAAAAACACTTGTTAACGGCACCTTTTTTTATCGTGAAAAATTTTATATGCAAAAAAATAAAAACACAATAAAACTAATACGGGTTTTACGTGTGGTCTTTCTCCTGCGGCTTTCTTGAGGTATGAAGCTACTAGTACAAGACCCTGGGATAATACTTGGGAGACATTGTGGTTGGTGACATTGGTGACATTGGTCAATCACAATGTCACACGTGTACAAAGAAACAAAAAAATATTATGAAAGAAAAAGATTGTGGTTGGCCAATGTCACAATGTCATCAACTACAATGTCACCCAAGTGCTACCCAAAACCTCTGAGAAGGAGTGGTGGGGTTAGCTAGCCGACCTTGCCTAAAAGTACTTTTCTCTTAGGCTTAAGGGGTAAAGAATAGCTTCGCTGAAACTTATGCTTTTTCCCTTGCTGGCTTTCCACCATTCAAACTTGGTTACTTCCTACGCTATTCTCCCGACATTCAGATACTATTAAAATCTAATCTTTATTTTAAGGAGATGCTTGGTGATGCTCTTCCCATGGTTTACCACTGATGAGGAGTATTCCGCATGCCATCGACCTAGTACCTGCTGCTAGTTTCCCAAACCTTCGTGCTTATCGAATGCTACTTGCCTTTTTATTTTAGCCCCTTGCGATAACATCGTTCAGTTCTCGGGCCCCTTGGGGATTCAATTTTCATACGTAGTCTTTAAAATTCACTCATAATATATTATAAAATGTTTCTGTAACATTTATAGGTAGAAAAGCATATTTAACCCAAACAAAAACAAAAGGCAAGGGAAATAATTATAATGTGGACCTAGGATTGATTTTTGAATGGAGAAAATATTTATTTAAAAAAAGCATGAGAGTGAAAGAGAAAAGAGGTGTAATTTTTTGGCATTTTCCTTTACATGATTAGGAAAGGAGACAAAGAGGACTATGGATAAGGCCCACACACTAAGATCGAGTACTTGTTTCCAAAAACTTAGAAGATTACCCATTAGGCCATGGGCATCTACTTAATTACCGTTTAATATTTTTTAAATGAGTTATATACTTTTTAAATCGGTTAAATCAATTTAAAAAATATACTAAACAATACTTTGTATCATTTGATATTTGTTAAACGTCGGAAGAACGATTTCCAAAATTTTAGAGGAAAACACAAATAAGATACTCTATAAATACTTTAAATGTGAAGCTTTTTTAAAAATTTGTGTAATCAATGTATTACAAGTTTAAATATTTAATTTTTTTAAAAATAATTTATTATTTTAGAATCAAGAGTTTCTCAAAAACATTCATTAAATTGACCCAATTTAAAAGTCAAAATCAAATATGAAAACCCAAACAAAAAGGAGCTCCCTTTGTTTGGAACTCTTTTCCGACCTTAGCAGCCAACACGGTCCCACAAACAGCCTCTAAGACCTCCTTAACTACTTTAATCAATTACCCTCTGAAATTGTAAGTTTCGTCAATTACCTCCTGAAATTAACAAAACTTCAATTACCCCCCTGAAATTTCACAACGTTAATCAATTTACCCCCTCCGTCAAATTTCTGTTAGTGAATATGATGTTTTGCAAATAGCCCCCTGAAGTTTTGCACTTATGTGCAAAATGCCACCCGAACTTAAAAATTTATATTATTTTTTTTCTTAAAGGCAAACAATTAACGGTTAAATATTAAAGCTAACTATTAATTTTGGAGTTTGGGAAAACTACATGCATATATACATCAAAATAGGCTTGTACATGTTTGCTTTTCCCATAGTTTTTTTTTAAAAAAAAAAATTGGGGAAGGGAAAAATGTGTATTTTTTAAAATGACTAATGATTATTTTTACAACGGCCCTGAGAGAATTCATACTCGTCAATTTGAGTTTACCAGGCTTAGGCTTAACATGAGTAGCAATAAAGAGAAACAAAGTCACAATTAAGGAGTGTGCTCCACCTTCACAAGCCTATTTACTCCTACTTTTTTTCATTTTGATACTAAAACAAGCCAAGAACCTTGGAGCATAACTCACAATTCATAGAATAGTATAAAGGCTTTTCATTTCCCAAATAGTTCACGTAGTCTAAGATTTAAGGTCTATGCATTTTCCTCTAATATGACATGCAATGTGAAAAAGAAAAGATCAAACCTCAAATTAGTTCATATTTTTAAGATGATACCATTCATTCACTTCTCCATATTAAATTTAATAAATCAACCATCAAGGAAATCACTATGTTACATTTCTATCCTATTTCCCCCTAAATAAATAAATAAAAAAGAACAACAATAGTTCTCATTACACATTAAAAATATAAATTTTCAAGTTCGGGGGGCATTTTGCACATAAGTGCAAAACTTCAGGGGGTATTTACAAAACGTCATGTTCACTAACAGAAAAATTTGACGGAGAAGGTAAATTGATTAACGTTGTGCAATTTCAAGGGAGTAATTGATGTTTTGTTAATTTCAGGGGGTAATTGACGAATCTTACGATTTCAAGGGGGCCTATTTACTCCTACTTTTTTTATTCAAGCTTTCTCATTTTCATTTTTTTCGGAAAAAATACTTCTAATTTATTTTACCATTTTTAAAACGTTATTATTACCTTATTTTGACAAGATTTAGCATATCTATATTGTCTTTTGATACGGAGGAGGGTTAAATGCCCTGAATTCTGCGAACACCTTCTTATAATAGGAGGTTTATAAGTAGAAGTACTATATCAATTATTATTATTTTTATCGAGCCATTTTTACCTTCTTATCGCATATTATTTCAAATTAACAATAATCGGATTAATACGTGAGGTTCAAGTGGTAAAAAGTTCATTCATTGTTAAAAATTAGACATTGGTAAGTGGTGGTGAATAATTCATATTTGTATATTTATAATTTATTTTACTATAATTTAAGTGAATGAAAACGTTTGGGACAAATGCTAATCGCCAATTTTTTTAGGGTTATGAATGGAATTCACGATTTTCTTATCACAATGACTCTTATCTTCTTTCCAAATCACTAAGCCACTTTATCGCCAAATAACTAGAGTGATTATAATTTTGTTTAGTTTTTTTAATACATTTCAAATGAAATGAACTATCCATGAGAATTCCACTGGATGCTACTAATTTAGATTTAGATTATATTTTAGGTTATAAGTTAATTAATCATCAACATTCACACATTTTGCGACATATTTTTTTAGGGAAGTTATTTGCATTTGCATGACATAACAAACTATATGCTAACCTTTTTTTTTATGACAAAAACAATTTTCTCAAACACAACATTCATAGATCTAGGAGACATAATATTGTTATGTGTGACCTTTTGACCTCTTTTTACAAGGTTAGTAGCATATGGTGTTAGAAAACCAAAATTGTCAAACAAAAATGATATAAAAATATGTTAATTGTTGGAACACATTTTCTTCTATTTGATCAATTTGTTTGACACAACTTAGAAGGTTGTTTGTCCTACCGTTAGCTCGTTAGTTTATTTTTATATTTTTTACTTGCGACTATGTTTAAGATGAGAAAATGACTCATGTAGTATACCATAGACCAATACTCAAAAACCGCTTTAAACTCTTTTTTTATTTTTTATTTGTGACAAATGTTAATAGTTAGATTCATATTTACTCATTATCTGAATTTGAACTTACAAATCTCCAACTCATTATACATCAGCTCAAACCATTTGATCTAACAATGTTAATTAACTTATGTCCCTCAGCATAACTAGAACTCATAGTAAGATGGTTCGTTCCTTCAACAAAAAAAAAAGGTAAGATGGTTCGTCGTCCAAAGTTTTGAATAACTTTTGAACATTTGATGGTTGTAGATGACATGCAACACTTCACTGCTAGTAATTTTTTGGATTTTCACTCTCCAGTTTCTACTAGAAAGATTGCATGATAATTCGACCTTCAATAAAATAAAATAAAAACTGATTAAATATTATTATTATTATTTGAGCAAGATATTGATCTTGGAACTAAGCTCGTAATTGCCTCTATTCACACCTTTATTTTTCAAGTTGTTATTCTAATATGTGAATCAACGTCAAATGTTTCATCACTTTTGGCTAGACAGTATATACGTTGATAGATAAATTCTTCAGTTTTATTTCTGCAATTGTTCATAATTTCAAATCTTGCCCTCGGACTCTGAGTTGACTATCTGGTTCAACTGGTAAGATTTTTTAATGCCAAATTGCAAATTTTACGTACTTTTATCTTTGACAACGATATTGAAAAATTATTAGATTGTGCTCACCAAAATCTCAAAATAATAATAATTTAGGTATCAATTATTCAACAAGTTAAATTATCTGGTCCAAAAAAAAGAGTAAAGTTATCTGCTACTGCTGTGTTAGATTAAAAATATAATAACTAAATGAATACGATTCTATCTATCTTTATTGGAGAGTTATGGTCTTTTTTATTTTCTTCACTTGTAATCTTATTTGAGACAACGGTCGGATATTAAATAGACAAAATCGTAAATAATCAATTGTATATAGATATTTTTATTAGTTGGGATAAATAATTATTTTGAGAAAATGGTAAATTATAATTATTGTTTTTTGAGTTTATCATATTATAAATATGAAATTATTATATTAGTTGGCCTATAAGGCCTACGCAAAACCTTATCTTCAAAATTTGATGCAAGAATCTCTGAACTTCACTCTTTACTTTCTAGTTCCTCCGCTTTCTCTACCAACTCTTTGCAATTTTTAATGGCTACTAACCTCTGAGCCAATGGGTAGTATGTGTAACAACACAAAATGTGTATATAAAGGTTTAGATTAACAACTGATGTAAGACGTGTCCTGTTTTCATATTAGCCCCTTTTTTGGTAGTCGATTGCGGAGGAGCCTCTATGCGAACAAAGAGACCTTTAACGGTGCTTGTCTGTGCCAAACATCATCAAACATTCCCCCTTTTGGAGAAGCATCTACCATCGTTAGGAAATGGTAAGTTTCTTTAACCGTGTAGCCGGTGAAAGGATCAAGAAGCCACCTCTACCTGTCAAGTAAGTGATCCTGCAAAACAATATCATGCAACAAAACCGAGCACTATGTAACACTCTCCTCCTCCCAAGCAAGTAGGTGCCTCCTAATTTCTATAATCCAAAATTACGCCTACATTCCTCAAAAAACAAAAACAAAAATTACGCCTACATTTTTTTTTAATTTTTTTTCTCTAGTACACAAGATATAAGGGTTATTTTTTTTTAGGGAAGGATATATCATATATGGTTTCTATAATCCAAAATTACACCTACATTATTTTAAAATTATTTTTTCTCAAGTACACGAGAGTAATTAAGAGAATTAAGTTTTCATTGATTAATTAATGATATAAGGTGTGTAATTATATCAATGTTTCTTAAATAACTTTAGGGTAATTGCTAAAGTTTTTCATGTTCACACACTTTACTCCATCAAATTCTAAATTATAAGCAAAAATTGGATCAAAAAAATAGTTTCATTTTGCCAAAATTTAAATCAAATATATCAATTTTGTTTGACCCATTTTTGCTTATAGTTTGAGAGAAAGGAAATATAATTTATTTGTACAGTATTATCATCTTTATTTGTACAAAATTATTAAACCAACATTTTTTTACACATCTTCAGCCACATTCACCTTTTTCACCATTCTTAAACCTACAACACAATTCTCTCCCAATTCAGAACTCTAAAACCCCATCTCTTTTTCTTTAATCTCCCATTTTCCTTATTACCTCTCATCCAAACCCCCAATAAAAAAATTTCAGATATGTCGAATTACATAACATAAAAAAATGGGTTATTGGAGGGGGAGAAAAATCCAGGGTGGAAAATTATATGTGGGTTGAAAGGATAAAAAATTATGAGCGTTTTCTTTCTTCATGAATATATTGAGTTTTAAGGATGAAGTTCATGGTGGTAGGGATAATGAATGAAAGAAAAAAGGCAAAATAAAAAATACTGTGTTTTATTTTTATTTTTGTATAATTTTTTAAATTTCAACAATGCTATTTGGCACGACCAAAAATTCGTTGAAAGCACACGAAAGATGTGTTGGACCAATCGAAAAGTTGCCTACAATAAAAAGCCATGTCATAGCAGAATCAAAGGAACATCGGTGAAATAAGCAACGACTCAGATCATGTCATACATTGTCGTCTCGTATTACTAAACATTTTTCAATGACACTAACAATATAGCAATATTTCTTCAATAAAAAAACAATATAGTAAATATATAATATAAATTCTTATATTTTTAAATGACGTCAACAAATAACATTCTTATGAGAAAGTTTATTCAAGGGTATAATTAGAATTGAAAAAGTCATCACAAAATCATGTATTTCCTTTATTTATAGTAAAGTAATAGAAGATATTTTGCACTTTAATATCATAACAAACTATACTTAATTATGTTTTTCAATACACCGACAATATATCAAATATAATATAAATTCTTATTTTCCCTAAAAAAAATATAAATTCTTATTTTATTGAATGGCACTAACAAACAACATTCTTATATGAAAAATTGTTTAAATTTATAATTGAAAATGAAAAAATCAATTCAAAACCGTATATTCTCTTTATATATATAGTATAGATGTAGATACCATCATAACTTTTTTTTAAAGGTGATACCATCATACTTTTTTTTGGGAGAGATTTAAAGGTGATACCATCATACCTGTTCTTTAATATAAAAAACAATGTCCCTAAATTTAACCTACTTGATCAAAAATAATAATAATCCGTATAACCTATATTTCGAAATTAATACATACATTATATATATATATATACATACATTATATATATATATATATATATACACTCCATATTGATACTATATATTAATCTACTTATGAAGATAAAAAGTCAAAATCGAACACACCTACACGGAAAAACAATCAATAATAATGTGCATGTAACATCCAACTCAACTAACAATATTGAAATTGTTAGATTAAATATTTTTTCGTAGATATTAATAATCAAATTTTGGATCTTCTTCTCGTATATGTGAATTTTCAAGTAGTGTTTATCACTTAGGCTTCTTTTGACGTAACAATAGGAAAACCGTACACTCCATGGGTTAGACCGGTTAAAATATGATGATTATCTAATTAAATTAACTACGGAGGAATAGCTGCCACCTTTTGTTCTCACTTTATGATAAAGCAAAAGCAAGCGAGCTAGCTAGGGGAAAATACAAATAAAAAAGCAAAGGAAAGTAAGAAAAAAAGGAAAAGCAATAAAGAAATTAAAGGTAAGGAAGAAAAGAGAGGAAACAAAAGACAAAAGGTTCTAAAACTCCATGATTATTATTAACTCAAATTCTCTCAAAAAAATTATAGAACTCCTTCCCCCTATAGCTACTTAACCAACCACAGAAGCATCAATCAAAGTTTCTACAAAGGGTGAACCCTATTTGAAGCATCAAGAAAGAAAGATATAGCTAGAGAGAGATCAAAGGAAATTGAGAAGAAAAAAGGTATGAATAGAGGTGTTTATCTGCAAAGCTCACCAGTGCAACAAATGATGGCTGGAAACCCTAACAACTGGTGGAACACCATGCGCCCTCCTGCACCTGATCATCATCATCATCAACCTAATTTCTTCTCAACTACTACTCCTAATTCTAATTTTGAAACTCCATATCCTCATGCATCTTCTCTTCCTCTTCCTTCTTGGCATGAAAATCAAGATCAACTTCCTGAGTCATGGAGTCACCTCCTTATGTAATTAATTAATACCCTCTTTCTTGAATTAATCTATATAGATATATAATTGATTTTTGTCTTAATTTTTGATGATTTTGGAAAATATAGGAATGGTGTGGTGTATGAAGAAGAAGAGAAGGCTAGTAGTATGCTAAGTCAGCCTCCTTCAAATGCTTCTCTTGTTGATCATGTCAAACAAGAAAGTTCAGTGAACAACTATGTCTATGGAAATGAAGAATTTCATGGAACAGTACCAAATTCTACTTGGTCTCAAATAGTGTCGGTGCCTTCTTCTTCCTCCAAATCCTGTGCAACAAGTTTTACCGGTAGTAGCATGTTGGATTTCTCTAACACTAAAACGGATATAAGATCTCCACCATCAGATCTATCTTCTGATCAGGTAGGTACATATATATAACAAAGATCATATTAATTTCATGATTAATCAAAGCTAGATTTTTTCTTTCTTTCTACAAGTTAATTACATGTATTTAATTTTTCTGAAACTTTACTAATTCAACCAATCGCCAATTGAAATTTTACTTTTCTGAAATAGATATTGTTCTCCAACTTTTTTTGGAAAACGGTTCTTCTATTCTTTCTGTATCATATTGATAAAAAAAATGGTTTACTTTTCTTTCTGTGTATCTTCTTTAAATATACACGCAACAAAAATCATATATCCTTTTCGGTTAATTTCTGTGTTTTCTTTAACATTTTAATTTGTAATTTCAAATAACGGAAGTTTTTTTTTTCTGTCAAAAGTGTAATAGCTCTTCAGCTGGTGGGGCATTGAAGAAAGCTAGGGTTCAATCATCTACAACTCAGTCTACATTCAAGGTATACTCTATTGCAAACAATTCTAGACACAAACTTCCAACCCTGAAATCTCTTTTAACAAAAACACACACACACACAAACATCATATGTGGGCTGTAACTCTTGTCTTTCTTGGTTGTCTTGTTCTCAATATCATGATGTCATTTTAAAAACTTTCTTTCACATTTTATCTCAAGATGAATAATATATCAACTTGCACCACATGTACATCTTAATGAATTCTTTGATCTTCTCTTTATTTTCAGGTTAGGAAGGAGAAGTTAGGTGATAGAATTACTGCCCTTCATCAACTCGTTTCCCCATTTGGAAAGGTAAATATATACAAGCCTAATTTATTAAATTGATATTAGAACAAAACTTAGGTGCTTAATTTGTGGTGTTCACTAATACATTCTTCTCCATCCAATAATAACTTAGAAAAAACAAATTAAGTATGTCAAAAAGAATGTCACTTTAGTTTTCAATGTAATTTTAATTATTTTTTGTTTCTTTTCAACCGATTAATATTAAGTGTGTCACTCCAAGTTATCAACTAATGGCTAACAAGGGTGAATTAGAAAAAAATCACTACTCATCTTTCTTTTATTTATATTTTTTTTCTTAATATGTGAGAAATGATCAATTGTGAGTTATTGTGGGGACTTAGTGAGTTTCATGTGGATTAAATTTTTCAGATAATTCTAACACACAATCCATGTGTATTGTTTTTCTTTTTTGATGGATCATGTGTGTTAAATTATGATTGGAGAACATTAAAAATATCACATCTAAGTATTAATGTGATTTGATCTAGTAAAAAAAAAAAAAACTTTTGTGCTTGATGTTATTGCACATTAACTTAACTTTTACTCAAAATTGGAATAAAATTGAAGAAGGTACGTACCAATCTTAAATTTGCATTGGAAAGAAAAAAAACAATCTTAAATAATTCATCTTTCCCATCCTCTTTTAACTTTTTTTACGATAATTTTATGGTGTGGTGTTTCTAAACTTTTGCAGACTGACACAGCCTCTGTCTTATTAGAATCTATTGGTTATATCAGATTCCTTCAGAGTCAAATTGAGGTAATCATGTTTCTTCTTAAAGTAATATGAATAGTGATGGCACACTGTTAAAAGTACATATGATTTTCACGTTTAGTTTTTGTTTTTGAAGTTCTAAAAATTCTCTTTACTTTTTCCCCGTGGAACATGCAGGCACTTAGTTTAGCATAC
>Ga0315915_1005315_pt1 | contig 16082 bp, 13 predicted proteins | sample MpolbnodulesMG_FD_207738 | JGI IMG/M metagenome (GOLD analysis project Ga0315915, IMG submission 207738) | Medicago polymorpha root nodule microbial communities from Los Angeles, California, United States - branched nodules | ecosystem: Host-associated > Plants > Roots > Nodule | place: USA... | reverse complement strand
GTACTTCCTCCGTCCCAAAATGTAAACAAAAATTGGTCAATAAAAGTTAATGCATTTGGTTTAAAATTTGTACCAGATACCTCAACTTATGTTAACCCATTTTTTGCTTATATTTTGGGACGGATGGAGTATATATATATTGGTCAAATTATTTTTTGTCTATTAATGTTTTGAAGTCAAACTCTAGTAAATGAGCTGACACGTTATATGTTTTGGTTAAATTGCATGATATAACCATTATGAATAATAGTGATTAAACGGGCACTCCGTGATTGTCTATTTGTTCTTCTTATTGCATTTAGAGGTGGCAAAACTGACCTAATTCATTGTCTATTTGTGGGCCGACCCGTCAACTTGTTTGTCTGCCACTAAACGGAGCGGTGTGAAATTTTGGACTTGGTCCCATAACTTGAGATGTATCGTCCCGTTTTAAGCGGGCTTAGATGGGACATGCATGCCCCCTTTTCCATCCCTAATTGCACTAACGCGTATAAATCACGAACAATATAGTTTTTATGAAATTTTGATTAAAATTAATTTGATTTTAATTAAAATTATTTTTATAGATAATAGATATTTTGCACTTTCATATTTTAACAACCTCTTTTTTTAATCAACCAATATTATTAGTGCAACATCTGCACAAGAAGCGCAAGACTTGCTAGAAAAATACAAGCGGGCGTCGCACAAAAGCAGCGCACCCCCCAAAAAACAAATACCAACAACATCACACAACAGCTGCCAAAAAACTAATGGGCTATACAAACAAAAAAACGCCAAACCCACTCCTATAAAAAAAATGCCAAAACACCTGGGTCTAAAAACCATAACCAATATTTATCTTTCAATGATACCAACGATATCTATAAATATTGTAAAAGCCTATATTTATCTTTTGACTATTACTTTTTCCACCATATGAGGTACTCACGCACCCTATTTTAATTTTAAAAATTCCCTTCAAATTTTAAAATCCGAACCATTTTGATGTATAAAGACAACTTCAGCAACTCCCCCCTTTTCACAGTTTCACCTTTACCATTTCACTTTCTCTCTCCCCTTATTCCAAAATTCGAAACCCATATTTGAAGGTTCGTCAAACAACAAAGTGAAAGTTAGGTCTCATTCCCTCTGCATGCACACCTATTAGTTCGTTTTTTTTCTTCTTCTATGAATTGAACCAGTTTGAATTTTAAAATTTGAACTGTACCAGTAGGATTTTTTTTACTGTTTTGTGTATTTATGTTGATTGCGTGTTAACCATTTATGCATGTTACAGGTGTGGAACATGTTGAGCGCACTAGGGGTGATGGAGAAGCAATGCATGCTTATGGTAGGAGAGAATGTATGGAGAGGCTGCAGACGAAGGGTAGCGTGCTCAGTCGTGGCAGGGGCATGGGAAGGGCACACCATGATAGCGCTGATGGCAGTAGTACATCTCAGGGGAACCATCATGAGCCCCAGATGGAGATGGAAGTGGAGAGAGAGGTGGAGGGTGATGCTGACGCTCAAGAGGTGGGTGATGATGAGCAACAGCAGCAGCATGTGCAGGAGTCAGAACCAGATGAGCTTGATGACTATCCTGGTGACCCACACGACTTGACTATGCTCACAAAGTACCATGTTCATGTGGCCAAAATGACGGCTGATGGAATGACAAGACACTACACCTATTATTGTGATACTTTAATGATTATAAAATGTTGTTAATTTTTGTAATGTATTATTTTGATTATTGTGAAATTGATGTTAATTTTTTCAATGGCGAGGCAATTTAAAATGTGTAAACAACGGGAAGAAGATAAAGGTGATACACGATGGTGCAAATAGGACTATGATGGCAACACGGTGGACGGTGGTGGCGTGATGGTCTGAGAGCCACTGATCTTCAGCGGCTGCAGGATACCAGCTACACCCTGATTGACCATAGATTGTGTTCTGCATTTGCAGAGAGATGGCACGAGGAGACATCATGCTTCCATCTTTTGTTTGAGGAGATGATAGTGATACTCGATGATGTGTCATGTTTTTTGCATCTCCCAATTAAGGTATGTTCTTGTCCCACAAATGTATGACTAGAGTTGAGGATGTTCAGATGATGGTGGATCATTTGGGAGCTGATTTGGGTGACACACGGAAAGAGGTGAATGATACAAAAGGTGAAAATGCACATATAGCTACTTATAAAGAATTTTTAAGGAGTGTCTTTTGGAGCAACAAGAGGCCTACAATGATGGTGATAAGGTTGAGATGCAATAAATGCGGGACCAGACTCTCCGCATATATTTGCTCTACTTGGTGGGTATCACGCTCTTCACTGACAAGAACACCCACAATGGGTTCAATTTTCAAAGTGTAGACTCACAATGATTTAAACCAATAAAAGAGTGAGTATTCAAGAGTGTTCGAAAGAGGAGAAACTCTTCTATAGACACAACTACAAATGATAAATATTTGGGTACAGTCACATAAATGGAAAAATTTAAAATAAAAATAATTAAATCACATCGATCAACATCATTTAGTTTTATTCTTTTTTAATTTTTATATTTGATGTGAGTGTGTCTAAATATTTATCATTTATGATTGTGTCTATAGAAGAGTTTCTCTCAAAAGAGAGTGTTGCTAGCATTACTCGTAATAAAATAATCAATTTTTTTTGTTATCATTGGCACTGCAGTTAAAAAAAATGAATTATTTGTAATTATCATAAAAATATTTATTTATGGAAAAATGGATTAAAATGTAGTGCATAAATGATTCATAAGGGAGAGAAATGTAAACCAAAGATCTCTTAGATGAGGGGAGTATAATTTATTTTTGGATTTTTAATTGTAAGGGAGGGGAGTGTATACTACTCCATCCGTTTTATAATGAGTGTCACTTTAACTAAAAAAAAATTGTTTCAAAATGAATGTTAGTTTACATTTTCAATACAACTTTAACTTTTTTCTTCCAACTTTACCCTCAATAAATACTCCAACTTTTCTCTCACACAATTTTCAATGCAACTTTAAGTTTATCTTTTTCTTATAAAGTAAGGACAGTTTAGTAGAAGTGTTATGTCTAATAATTATCTTATGGGTCTTGTTAACCGGTGCCCCCGGGGCACAAGTTAAGAAATTAAAAGTAGAAAGAAGTCAAATTTTGAATTGAAAAGAACACGTTTTGAACTTTCAAAAAGTATAATACATCATTTTCAATACAATATTTCCTTTTATAATTCCTTAACCAATGCCCCCGGGGCACTGGTTAACATTTCTCTTATTTTATTTCATTTCTTAATACGTGTGTCAAAACCTTAAACGACGTTCATTGTGAAACGGAGGGAGTATAACATTAGAGGGGGAGAATGTAATTCAAGCTTCTTTTAGGTAGGTTGAGAATAGGCCAGGCCGGCCTACAGGGGCCTACGGCCTGACCTGTTTAAGTTTGGTCTAGTCTAGCCAGTTTATGAAAAAGGCTAGATTTAGGCTTTTGAAAAAGCCTATTTATGTAAACAAGCGAGGCTTAGGCTATCAAAAAAGCCTACGAAGCTGATAAGTCGGCCTATTTATGCATATTATTAAAATTTATTTTTTATTTATATTAAAACATAATTTATATTAAACATAAAAATCAAGAAAAAACTCAAATAATAGACTTTTTAAATAGGCTTTGAGGCCTTATAGTGAAATAGGTTTTTAAAGCCTTATAGCAATAGACGGGCCTTACAGTGAAATAGGCTTTGAGGCTAGTTTGGCCTATTTAGAAGTAGAGAAAATTGAATATTTTATAACTTTAACATAAAGTAGGCCTGTAAATAGGCTTCTGGGCCAGACCAGACTTTTAAATAGCTCAAGCCAGGCCAAGGAAATAGGGCTATGAAAGGCCATAGGCCAGGCTTAGGCTTGCTAAAAACTTCGTAGGCCAGGCTCATGCCTATCAAAGACTGGTCTGACCTGGTCTATTCCCATCCCTACTTTTAGGGGAGGGAAGTGTAATTTATTCAAGATTAAATTGAGTTCCTTTGATCCAATAAATGTTATTTAAACAACTATTTTTGGACAATTTATGAGACAACTAGATATATTCAATACAAAGTGGTTTTTTAATATTTTTATCGTTTTAGCTTGCGTCAATATCCACGTTGCTTTATATATATTTTTTTATACCATAAGTTAGTTTCAAAATTGTTGTTCCAATAGCATAAATTCTTTAAAACTTAAATATGTAAATCGTCATTGTAAGTTCGCGTGTTTTTTACTTTCGTCTCTATATATTTTTTGTTCTAAAACAAACTCTCTAAGTTGTAAACGTTTTGGTTTTAGTTCATACCGTCATGTTCTGCTGCACAAACGTCTGTGTCAAACAGCAGATGACGTGGCAAATGAGGCTGATTTGACAAAGTGGGTGATGAGTCACACAATAAGAGGGATGGAAACCAAAACACAAAATTCGTAAAGGGACTATAACAAAAAAAACTAAAAAAATCAGAGGGACCAAATCCAAAAAATGAGAAGACAAAAATTCAAATTTAAAAACTTGGTTTTTCCATCTCTTCCTATCTCTATTCCCTACAAAGAACAAACCATCTTTTTAACGCGTGGTTGAATAATAAGATTTTCCTATGTTGTTGTTATTTGGATGAATTTTGCAGGATTATTGTTGTGTGCAAGTGTGAGTTATATGTCTCACATCGGATAAAAAAGTCAAGGCTGAACACCTTATAAGTAAGAGGATTCATAAACCCATAGCTTTAAGGTTTTGGGTAAGAGTGTGGCGTCTCTCTTGCTTATGGTTGTTCTAGCCTCGATGTGGAAGGTCCCTCTGGCTCCCTCATTGACCCAACAGTGGTATCAGAGCCCCGTTCGACGAAGGGTACGACCGAGGCAGCCGGTCCGTTTGCGCAAAAAGCAGCAACGACGGTACAGTGTCGGCCTATTGTGGAGAAACCAGCAACGGCGATACAAGCAAGTAAGAGCTTCCGCTTGAGGAGGAGCATGATGAATTGATGGACTCACACTTGAGGGGGAGTGTTGTGTACAAGTGTGAGTTATATGTCCCACATCGGATAAAAAAGTAAAGGCTGAACACCTTATAAGTAAGAGGACCCATAAACCCATAGCCTTAAGGTTTTGGGTAAGAGTGTGGTGTCTCTCTTGCTTGTGCGGTTGTTCTAGCCTCGATGTGGACGGTCCCCCAAACTCCCTCATTGACCCAACAATTATGTGTATCAATTTGGTTAACAAGTTAGTAGATTTATGTATTTTGTTTTATGGAGTTTTGCATTTTTCTCATGAAAATTTAGGGTAAAAGTGTTATGTTTTTAAATGCAACTTCATGAATTCTATGTTGTTTGCTTGTTACTGTAGTAACTTGTTTTTGCATTGGTGGAATGACTAGTGAGTGACATTTATGGATAAATATCTATCTATTATCGGGGTTTCTCACCACAAAAAACATGCAAATTAACGTCTTTGTGCTGAGGTATTCAGATTTTTAAGTGATAACCATGTATAGATGTCATAAGGAAAGGGGGAGCTCCTCTATGATTTATTGTTAATAGTTTGACCTTGTATTTGCATGAGGTTAATTCCACAATTTGAGTGTGTAGTCGTGGAGACACACGGTAACATCTCCAATGTTGCATCAACTTAGGGTGTGTTTGGAAATGTGGTAGGAATATGATAACTTTCAATGTGCAGTTAACAAAATCAAAGCTTCCAGTTGTTGCTTCGAGCTCAACTCAAGGTAATATCATGAAAACAATGATTTCCAAGCACTTACTTACTGTGTCATTAGATCGGTGGATATAATGGTAGCGTTGCACATTACTAATTTTTCTTAGTAGAGCTGCACATTGCAGAAATAATTGAGCCGAAGTTCTTAAATTTTGTGTGCCCTTGTTGGAATTATGTGACTGTGTTAAATCATATGCCTCTTATATCATACTTCGTACCTTTCCTTCCTATTTGTGATGGCATGGTATGAGAATATGTTGTATGAGAATTGTTGCCAAGTTATAAAGGTTCATTGTGGCCAATTTCTTATTCCTTTTCCTAATTGCATTCCCTTTATCGGATATACTGAAACAGGGATAATCAACTATCATTGTTTATATGGCTTCTTGCAATATCTTCATATTTGTCATCACTAGGGCATAATGGAAGAAGATGGAAAACCCCCCATGCAAATACAAGGTAAGAAGTAGACACTAGAAGAGATATTGAAAGAAGATGGAAAAATCAAATTTTTAAATTTGAATTTTTCGTCTTCTCGTTTTTTAGATTTGGTCTCTCTGATTATGTTGGTTTTTTGGTTATAGTCTCATTACAAATTTTGTTTTTAGATTTTCGTCCTCTTACGGTGTGACTCATCATCCACTTTATCAAATTAGTTTTATTTACCCCTTCATTCACTACCACATTATCCGTCGTTTATCACATACACACTTTGCAACAATAACATAAAGAAAATGACTAAAACCAAAATGCTTACAAAGTTTGTATAAAAAACAAAGATAAAAAAAAAATGCGAACTTACTTGAGCTGATTTTCATATTTAAGCTTTCTTTAAATGAGGGTAAAATAGAAGAGAGTCTCCAATACAAATACATTCATTTTTTTCCTCCCTCTAAACACAACTATCATTCAAGCGAAAAACATGACTTATCTCGCTGGTTCCAGCACTACCATCATCGGAATCAATAATCAGAAACCAATTTCTTCAATATCAATTGTTACACCAAACACCACCACCGTCTCATCACGCTACGTCGTCGTTTATGCCCTCAGCACCTCTTCTGAATCAGTTTGGACAGATTTTCCCATTGAGAACGCATACGAGCTTCTAGAAGTTTCGCAAACAAGCTCTTTCGATGAGATCAAAGCTTCGTTTCGTAAATTGGCGAAAGAAACTCACCCTGATGTTGCTGAGTCACGGAACGATTCCACTGCGTCTAAACGATTTGTTCAAATCCTTGCCGCTTATGAGGTTCGTGTGAATTGCTCTCTTGTTTTCATAAACTATATCTGAGAACTTATGAAAATAAGCTGGAAACAGCTTTTGAACAATGTGATTCCATAAGTTCTCCCAAAAAGTCTCACAAAACTTATGCTCCAAACAGGCTCTTAGTCCCTAACATCTTAATGTCATAGATTAAATTGATGGATTTTATATGCTTTATGTACTATTTATTATATTTATATATTTTAGGGACTAAGTTGATGGTTTATTCATTTTATCCACAAGCAAAATTTATGAGGTAGCTTAAGTTAGAACATCACTGAGCAGAAATACACTAAGTTTTTGTCATAGAAGAATCAGTAACGCCTCTAAATCATGTTTAGTAGTTAATTTAGATTATAATGTGTTTTGTTAGTTCATAACCATAGAAATGTTGTGAAATTGAAACAATGAGTTGTAATTTCGAAGAAGCTCCGCCGGGTATTAATATCAAATTATGAATTACTGTGTAAGGAGCAGTCTATTAGCACTGGAACACTGATACTAAATAGCTTAATTGCTGTCTGTAATGCCAAGTTTGAATGCATGGCTTCCTTTATAAATGACTATATGTGGAATTTTTTCTTGTTTTAGATATGTTGTATTTTAGGTTTTGGATTGGACTTAACAAATTCCTAATACACCCTCACACACAATATTGGACCTGGTGCATGAATAATATTGTCGCTGAGATACCATCTTAGGTTTTGAATTGGTCATAACTCATCTTTACAAAACGGATTTGTAAGGTGAGAGAAGCTCATTCTTTATAAAATCTTTTTAGAACTGATATCTTTTCAAGTTATATTGGACTTGACGGGTGAGAGACCATTTTAGGTTTTGAATTGGACATAACTCATCATTGCAAAACTGATTTGCAAGGTGAGAGGTGCCCCTTCTTTACAAACTCTTCGCTGACCTTATGCGTTTTGATTCTTTTCAATGTGGAACTTGAGTTATTTCTAATATTGTAGATGGTCTTATTATAAGACTCTTATACATATTTAGAGGGCATGGTGTTTTCTGCTGATTTATTGGCTATATTCATCCTATCATAAAGATAACACATACTTCATGACTTTAACTGCTGGAAACTTACAGGCCATGATATGGTGTCTTTGTGGGTAACTAGAATGACGTTTTTCTTTTCTTTTCAGGGAATATTGAATTAACGGAATAATCCATGATGTGTTGCAGATTCTTTCAGATCCTAGGAGGAGAGCCCATTATGATATGTACTTGTTTTCTCAGAAAAAGCTTATGCAGAAGCGTTCTGAACAGGGTTCAAAATTGCGCATTTACGAATCACAGGCTACTGCATTCAAGGAGATGGAAGTTGTTGAATGGTTGAAGTGGTATAGATTAGCTATAAACAATATTTTGTCAGAGAAGAAGGTGGTAGTTGGAACAGGATATTTTGATGTACTCGAGAGAGATTTTTATTCTGCTATTCATGCAGCATACTACGGTCCCGAAATTGATTCTATCCCCATCGAGTTTCTTCCTGACTGTTTTGAGGCTGAAGAGAGGTCCTCTTGTGAAACTCCTGAGATTTTGCACTTGGTTTCAGGTCGTGATCTTTTTGGGATGGTTTGCCTAGTCAACAAGATTCCTGAGATATCATCTACTGAAAATGAAAACTTAACTTCTTACAGATCCTTCCATTCGGGCCTTTGTCAATCTGTAATGGATGTGAACACCAGCAGGAATGTAGAAAGGGCAGATGGTTTTGGAACTCAACAAAGCCGTAGCTCTAAAATTTCAAATAATGTATCAGATGCGTATAGAGATCTAGAGTTGCATGTCTCTGGAAAATTAGTTGCTACAGCATCTAGGGTCCTACCTAGATGTTCTAATGCAATTCAAACGGAAGATGCCGGAGATCACATTCATGTGTTCCTTAATTCAGATGAAGATCCCAGACATATCGGCAGTAGCTTTTCAAGAAATTTATTTACAAATAGCACAGTTGGTAGCAAAATCCATTTGGGAACCATATCTGGACTTGGGAGCACTCCAGACGAAGGATGTTGTTATGTCTACAACAGCAACCGTGAAAAGACCCATGCGATAATGAAACATAGAACATTATTGGTAAGCATAGTTGCTACCCCACTGTCCTATTGGTTTAAAACTTGGAATTTAAAATGGAATTTATTTTGCACTAGTACCAAGTCTTTTCTTTTTTGTATTTCAAAATAGTAAAAGAAACATGGTATGGGTTTCATGATCTTGCTAGAAATTCAGTGTTATGATAAAACTTTCAGGTGAAGCATATGCACTGGTATCATGTGGGTGAGAAAGTGTCAGTTTGCGAGTGTAGATGCACCAGAGCACGTTTACCACCAAGCAAGTAAAGCTCTAGCATCTCTCTATTATTGATGTTTGGTGTCATTAGTGCATATGCCTTCACGCTTTCTGCTCTTACTTAGAAAAGGATTTTTTTTTGTTTTAAAATAATAGTCTTTCCTAGTAAAATAATGTGTTGACCACTTTCTTTGTTAGAAGTTAGATTACTTAGATCATGCTGTGGTCTTAATATGCGTACCCATCATCTGGTTTGTATTTCAAGTGTAGGTTTTATTGGGCATTAAAGGTTCTATTAAAGCTTGAAGCGGTTTGGGCATTAGATTAATTTATCAACTTTCAATTGTGTTGAAATGGTGTTATTATACCATCTTGGGTGAAAGAACCATGAAATGATGGAGTGGTATTGTAGATTTATGGCTCAAAACTCTTTCTCTCCATACTCTATTAATAACTACAAAAGTAAATACCCGATTCTTAAATTATGTGCATTTTTTATGATACTGCTAATTATTATTTATGCAGATCAATTGTTCCAATACCACTTCTTGAAATCCTTTTTAATAATATTAACCCCTTAGCTATACAGATTTTGGCTATTTGAGCCTCGTTGTGGCTTCCATGACATAGGAGGTTGGTATGTTGAAACATATGGCAAAGATAAGAAGGGTCGTACTATGCCATCACAAAGGTTCTGGGATGGCTTGGATTATAGCAAGCAAGCTGAACGGTAAGTACTTGAAAGGTTTATATGTCGTGCCTTCTTTTAACTTTATAAGAATTGCTTTAATGGAACCATCAGAAGTTTGTCTTTTATCATGCATGTCTTTGAATGATTAATATATAATGATATATAAACAATACTAGACTTTGGGTAACTGTGTAACTTTCTAAGAAATCAAAATTTGCATTTATTAGGTATTTTATTTGATTTTCTTGAAAATATTGAAGTTTTTTACATGCATTTTGGTTTGGTGAAACCCACAGTCGCATTTCATGGATTTTGACTGGTCCTTAGCTTTGTTTACTGAATTCTGAAAGCTCATCTGAGTAATATATCCTCAGTCCGTTGGAACCAAATTTCTAATATGCTATCTACCATTTGTTTCATTGTAGACATCTACAAATTTTGTTTAAACGACAAATATTAATATTGTTCATATTAGGTTGGGGATGGGATTGAACCCGACCTTCTTATCACTCCACTCCTTAACTCTTCCACTCCAACCACCAACCCAACATTATGAGACCCATAGACATTTACAAGTGATAGTAGCTAATCAATATTTTAGAAATTATGTCCCAACCACCCGACCCCATGTACTCGTCTATAGAGTTTACTGACTGTCTCAGTTTTACAATCTGCAGAAGACTTCATCCAGCAATGTATCTGTTTGCTCTTGCATATCGAACACTTGATCTTGAATATGCCAAAACAAGCAAGAAAACATTTAGAAATGCTATTGGAGCACATATGTTCCGAGTTCTTCACTGGTGCAGAAAACTTGCTCAATAGGTAGTATATCTATTAGCCTTATGCACTGTCAATAAATTTAACGAGTCATTGCTAGCTCAATTTGGACATATCAACTGATTTCTTTTTAACAATCTTTATTTTTTGATTGTAGAAGATTTCCCTGTCCTTTTACAACTACACAATGACTCTTTGGACAGATGCTCTGCTAGTACTGAAAGGTAAATTAGAGGCCTCACGTAGTCTTATCTACATGGTTGGAGAAAATTCATCTTTTGATCTTCCTGGTGCTGTGGTCTATTGGCCAAATACTGAACTCAATGTCTCAACCAGTCAAGGACTAGCTTCCGTGCCTTGCCTGGACATAGTTGCACAGCATTGTTGTAAAAAATGCTCTCTATAGCTACTTGCCTCAGAATTGTTATACAAGAGAAGACTGAATCTTTATGGATATGCATCTATTGATTTCTATAATGTACCATACCTTTACAAATGCCTAAATGTCCCAAAACAAAAAATTGTTCATATTGGCAAGTATTATGAAAGCTAGTTGTTTCACAAAGAATTTCACCCCTTTACCATAATAAACTCGGAGCTGACAAATTTCCTGCAGTTTTATTGGTTATTATAACACATGGCATATTAAATATAATCTTATCCTGCTTCCATGGACTTGTGTCCTAATATGCATATGGAACTTGCATTGCATGTCGACCTGTTTATCTGCCTATATATTAGAGCCTATATTTTCCATCACGTCGTATGATTTTGTTATTGCTCCATGTGATCTTTAGTTATCTATTATAGGTATTGTTCTCGCTTTTACTTTGATTGCGTTGAATTGATTTCTTAACTAATAGTATAATGCTTTGGCCATAGAGTTGTGAATTGTAACAAATAATAAACTGCTTTTACTATATGAAATGATATGCGTGTCTCCTTTTTTTTCCTTTACTTTAGCAGATCCTCCCATTTGCAGTACTGGCCTCCTGCTAATGCTCGATAAAACCTATCTCTACAGTATACCGGTCTTCCATCTGCAGCCTCGGCAGCAGCAGCTGCAAGATTGTCATCTGCTATCACATCTGCAGGCAATTTAAGCAACTCCTCCTTTCTACAGCACACATTAAAAGTTTCAATGACATGGTGGAAGTACTCCTGAAGATATTGTAGGATCTTGTTTTTCCTCACCTTAGGTTGTACTTTGTGTTGACCTTGGGAACTTGAGCGGTTGATTTATTTTCTTCTGTGGTAAAGGTAGAATGAAAAAAATTCTCCACTGGTGTAGCAAAGATAAATAGCATTACTCCGGTAACAAGCAATGCTCCAGTCCCAACTAGAGTTTGCTTCAGCAGTTTAACAACTGGTTTAACCTGGAGACATGGAATATATTTGAATCACGCAGCAAGAAACAAGTTTATCATATTGCTCTTCTACCCTACATCCTAATCATTCAGCTTAATGAGTTTATGCAATGCTATACTTTGAGATGTCTTGTACCTTGTAAGAGCCCAACAATCTATCACGAGCTAGGATCTGCAAAGAAAACTAGGATCTCAGTTACAGTGCCCGAAATTAAAGAAATGAAGCATGTTGGTAGTTTTAGTTTGTTACATTTCAACTACATTTTATTTCATGTATCTTTCATATTCACCAATTTTGTATAGACTGCTTGTTGCTTAGTGAAGAACCATCTCTTACAATTTGAAAGGCAAATGGTCCTAACCTATTGTTTATTCTCTCTGCACTTTTCATCTGATCAGTCTGAAATTAGCCTTTACCAATGGTCTTGTCTTTTGCTAAAAAGATCAGTAATTGATTTTGTCAAGTACTTATTTCCTACTTGCTATGGCCCAGTGAATCTACACCTGGAATATGGTTTTGCGCAGGTGAAGTCTTCAGAGGGACTTTTGTTCTTTTTACTTTTAGGTAAAAGAGGAAGATGTAAATGAGAGTTAAGAAACTAACCTCGGGCGGCTTGACCCACATTTGTCCGTCATACCACCCACTTTCTTCATAAGGAATGACTGCAGACAGAAGTCTATCACCAACATAACTCCACCCCTGCATTGTAATCCAGTTATCATCTTAACCATACAGTTCTTTATGTGTGAAGTTGCAAGCACAACACAATATTTTCGGGTATAGTTAGTGTGAACAGCGAATAAATTATATTGAGTTGAAAAGGATATTAGACACCACATTCTGGCAACAACATAAAGTGTTTGTGACTACAGAAGTTAGTTCCCACTATGTTAAATGCAATACAATTTTGAATTCATGATGTACTACACTGGGACAAATTTGTTTTGAACTCAGCCTTGCTCACCCCATGATCCCCGGTAATGAAATGATTGGGATGTGAACATGAAAAAGAGGATTAGAACGCACCAGATATATCCTCAAGACAATCAAAGACACAATGAAGAGTGTTCCTGTTCCAGCAGCTAGTATAAATCTCAGAGGTTCCTGTAAGGTAACATCAACACAGACAGAAGAAAATTTTATGAGCAACATTATAAATGTTTTTGTGTTTGTGTCAGTTGTGTGCAGCTCATATTACTCTTATATATGCATACATTATTGTTACTTACTTGATATCCCAAACATTATGCACGTATACTTTTAAATTCACACTTACTCTAGAAGGACTAAAGCTTGCAGCCGCAATTGGCGCTCCAAGAACCGTGAACACTGCCAACCAGAGACCTCCAAGGCGAAGAAAGAATGATCCTGGACCCAGTTCGCCCCATGAATACAGCATTCCATCCTTCAGAGACGAGTACTCATTTACCTATTAGACCATGACATATTCCAAGTTAGCATGAAATGTTAAAAGAAACATTTTTGGGTGGGAAAATCGTGTTAACTAATAGTATGTTCTTATTACTTCGCATGAACCGTTTCAGTTTGTATGTGTGTACAATATGAAACTCACTAACTGTCATGCTTTCTGATGGCTAGGTTCAGCCATGAAATTCATACTCTAATATTACACTCAATTCAATATTTTGATTTTTCTCTCATTCCTTTTTCTAATATTTTCTTTTACATTCCTCCTCATTTTTATCCTCCCTCTCTCTGTTTCTTTTTTACCTCTTAGTCCAAAGGGAATATCCTAGTACACCATGCAATATCAAGTTTATCTGGAGTGTCATCAAAATTCAAAATAAAATAATTTATTGCTACTATTCGGTAGTTGTCTACATACATACCGGTCTTTGCTCAAAAGGGACTTCAATTTCCAATCCAGGATCCCAGCTACCTCCTGAAGATCCACTTGTTTCTCCATTCATCTCACCTTTTATGGCCTTAACCTTAATGGAAACCTGTTGAGAAAATTTTGAAGCTCTTGGATTTTGGATGATGAACGAACCATAGTTGCTTCCTGGTTTAGTTTGTCTTGCAGTTGGAATTAGAGAACAGTGAAAATTTATTCTTATCATTTGCTTGTTGAATTTTAATAATAAGCATATAACTAAACCAACAAAACAAGGTTGTTTTCAATTCTTTACTTGGAGAAGGAAGAGGAGGAAAAGGAGAAAAGAATAATATGCACACTTTTTTTAGGAGATATTATGCACACTGATTAAAACCAATTATTTGTAATTATTTTTGTCTTTATACCAGGGCCACATATATTATTTACGTGGAGGAGGACAAGTAAATAATGTTTGTGCATATTTTCTAGATATCTTTTCATAGAGGACTAGAGAGAGTCCTGCCTCTTCGTTATTATGTGGACAAAACTTCTCCTCCACGTGTGCTTTTTATTCACCGTTCATCTAATTAACGTCCTTAGGAGTTCTTAGATTATCCGAATCTAATGTATTTTGTGCACTATATTTTTGTGGTCTAAGACATTCGAGTGGAATGTTGCTTGAGGCTTGAGCAACGTGGAAACTGTTTTTTTTCACGCAAATTTTAACGACTTTTTGTTGCCTCCACACAATAGGAACGAGCATGATTAATTAGCTGAGGAACATCAACACAAATCGCCACTTTCAAAGTTTTCATTTTGTAACTTTTCTAAAAGTAAAAAGTAGTAGTTACCTGCGCATTGAAATTTAATTACATTTTTCTTGGAGTCACTATGCAGTAACTTACCTTCGATTATTATTACAAGAAGAAAAATAAAAAACATCAAAATCAAAATCAATGTAGTCATTGATAATTGAAATTTTTTGAATGTTTTTTTTTATAAAAATACTCTTGTAGAAAATTGTGAAACAAATACACTCATTAATATTAAAAAGAGAAACATTAAATAGATGGTCGAAAAAAAACATTAATAGTTGATTTTATAAAAAAAAAAAAAAAATACACTCATTAATATTAAAAAGACAAACATTAAATAGATGGTAGAAAAGTCTTTAAAAATAATTACACTTTAAAAGTTGTGATATTTTCTTTTAAATAAGATATATTTTTTAAAACGTTTTCTTATATTAAGGACAGAAAAGATTAATAATTTCCGTAAACTTAACTTAATTGATAAAAACATTGCATATGCATAATATAAGTAAAAGTTGAAGTTTGAACCACAATCACTCCACTTATTCATCTTAAATGAACAAGTTCTATCCACTAAACCAGAAAAAAGAGAGTAAGAATTACGTAGAGTCACTCGTAATAGTGGTAAATTATATGGCACTCATATGGCTCTTGAATATATTCATGAGACTAATAAAAAGCGGCATTGACAAGTAAAATTATATGGCACTTAGGGAAAGAAAAATTCTACTCCCTCCGTTTCTTTTTATTTTTCTCTTAGCACAAGTCTTGAGAAGTAATTAAAATATAGAAATATTTGTATATTTTAGACTTAAATGTCTTTATTTATGATTAAATTCACATGTGATAAATTAAATATCACAACTCCTTTAATAGTTTTATGGTGTGTTTTTCAACAAAGATAAACTAAAAAAAAAAATATACTAAAACATCAAATATTTAGGTATATACGTTCAAGTTCTAAAACATAAAAAATAAAATAAAATGGAGAGAGTATTATGATAGAATTGACACATGTAAAGAAAATAGATTTTTTTTTTTTTAAGTGTGGGTAATCAAATAGATTTAGAAACAACCATAGAGAAACTACTACGATCAACAATTGATTTTCCAATAATGGTTATTTCTTCCACATTCTTAGTCATATGTCCTAAAATTTACTAGTCATAATTCTCATGAATAACATTTGCATTAAAATTTGACATGTTGGAGTTCATCACCACCACTTAGAAGTGTCAAAAGCCTCTTAAACTAAAGTTCATCACCACCACTCAGGAAAATCATTAAAAGTCTGGTTGTT
>Ga0315915_1005314_pt1 | contig 16084 bp, 5 predicted proteins | sample MpolbnodulesMG_FD_207738 | JGI IMG/M metagenome (GOLD analysis project Ga0315915, IMG submission 207738) | Medicago polymorpha root nodule microbial communities from Los Angeles, California, United States - branched nodules | ecosystem: Host-associated > Plants > Roots > Nodule | place: USA... | reverse complement strand
ACGACCCGTACGAAATAAAAAAGATAAATTATGTGCTACGGGAGGTCATAGTTTACATTGGCGTAATTGGTTGCCGCGGAGAAAGTAGTTTTTATTTTTATTTCTTATGAATAAACTAATTAATTTTTATTTTTATTTATCATTTATTTTATTTTAATTATATATAAATGTTGTGCCAAAAAAAACGAAAAAAAAAAAAGTCAATCCCGCCAGTCAAAACGGCGAGAACGAAAAAAAAAATTAAAAAAAAAACCGTCCAATCACGTCAGCCTGTGACGGTTGGACACGTGTCAGCCATACATTCATTCCCGCCATTTTAAACGGCGGGAATGGAGAAAAACACAAAAAAAAAAAAACCAAAAATGAAAGTGGGTCATTTTGGAATTTTTTTTTGCAAATAGGGTCAGAAAAAAAAAATCGGACTTAGGAGCATACGCATATATCCAATCCAACTATGTGGTCTAAATAGACCCCACTTAATATTTTATACTATTTTCTATTTTTTAATTGTTTAAATAATTAAACTACTTCTCTCAAAAAATAAAAAACAACTAAACTACATTTTCTAAATATTCATATTACCCACTAAAAACTCTAAAAAGAGGTTACACTAAATCTACCATATACCCCATAGTTTACATTAATATATAACATCTTTTAAGGTTAAATATTGGTGTTGTGCAGGGCAACAATTGCCATTGAAGGACACTCCCAAAATATGAAATATTGTGCTTGTTCCGACACATGGTGTCTTTGGCACAATTAAGACACGGTAGGAAACTACCGACATGCATGCTCTAAGAGAGACACACCCATTTGAGAACAGAGAAGCAAGTTGAGTTATTTTAAAGAAGTGAGATACAGTACAGAGATCAAATATAAATAAGGATAACATGGTAATATTTTAATTATGAAGTTTCATTCCATTGCATACACCCCTTTAATTATCCTCATAAAATTATCTCGCTTTAATGATTGTTAGGAACAAAATTGTCCCTTTTATGATAATAGTTTTTAGGTAAGACTAAACGGTCTCCATTTTATTCAAAAGATTAAATGATTTTCGTTTATTTATTCAAGTAGTTTTTCTTGATGCTAAAATGATATTCACTCTTTGCAACAACAAAAGAGATATTCACTCTTTGTTTTAGACGAATCCAAACGGGAGTAGGGAACCCAAACCCAAATTGGTTTCACAGTTAAGGTAGGGTCTCTACGCCAACACCTACCTAAACTATCCCACCTTTCGGCGTGGTGGATGCAATACCACAACCCAGAACATAGATCACAAAACTCAACGATCTGAGAACTAGAACCACCACCAACTATTCAAAAAGATCTGAATGAAACACAACAACCCAACCCTTTACAAACCTTGATGAACGACAACAACCTTGAAGATGACGACAAGTTGAGGTTGGAAAAAAGAGTTGGTGCTCATAACACCGAAAGGGAAAGAGGTTAAATCAACTTGTAAGGAGTGGAACGATGGTCATGTGAAGTACAAATATTGTTGCACTATCACTGAAATAGGGTTACATGAGGACGATGAGGTTTGGATTTGGAGGGGGTGTGACAACGATTAAGGTTAAGAGATGTAGATAGAGGACAAAGTGTTTGGGTATAAAGGGGATAACAAGAAAATATCAATTCATAAATGAATTAATTGAAGTATATTTATAAGTAACAAGACTCTCTAAAACTAAGTTTATTTCTGGCGAGGCTGAAATAAGTCATATTAATCATTGACAAACAAATTTACAACTGATGTTACTCAATTCGAGTGATTAATCTCTACAGTTGAACACAAAATATATTCATGTGTACAATAAGTTTTAAATCCAACCCCGATAATTTTGTATCCCATTGTGGTTCTACCCAGTTTGAGTGATTAACCTTTATAGTTGAGTGATGAGTATACCTGGTTCACATACACACACAAAAAACAATTAATTTTCTCATCTTACTAACCACTCACTTTAGAGCCAAATCCAAATATACCACTCCTTCTTTTTTTTTTTAACGCACTCTTTTATCAATAAATTTGATGTGTTATTTTTTTTTGAAGAAGCTAAATTAGTTTACCTAAATTAACATCAGGGGGAATCAATTTGAGGCCTTGAGGAGGAGCATACTCTCAGATCCCAAGTCAATACCATCAAGCCAACCCAAATGGGTTTCCACTCTTTCTTCTTTTTGAATATTTATGAAGTCTTTTATTATTTTTTTACATCAGAATTATTCTTCTATTTTGCACTTAAAATTGTTCAGAATGTTACTCATCTTATTGTAGAATTTGAATTATCTATGGAACCAATTATTATATTTATAGGTAACAAAAAAAAAATTTAAGAAAAATTTAAATTTGCAAATAAAAAAAAATTTATTTGAAAAAGAAACAAACTTCAATTTTTGAAATGAATTGTATTAATTAGTTTTTTTGAAAAACGGTATGGGAAATAGAAAAATATACAAATGACAAATTATACCTTGTAACTATCAAAACAACTATTAAACCAAATTACTTGGACTCTAGTGGCAAAGAGCTTCTTCTAAGGACATATCCGGGGAATACCAGGTTCGATTTTCAAGGGAAACAACGCTTGGTCAGTGCACATGTCTCTACGTACGAGCCGAATTGATCGCCCACCTTAATTAGTATAAAGGAACGTATGAAGTAACTCATATGTAAATGATTTCAATGACATCAATTCATATATATGTAACCTACAAATAAAATGCCTTTTTAGTTTTTACGTTGCAAAGAAGAAAGTAATTACGCTCACATTATTTGCACTTTGCACATGATCACCTTTTTTACGTTAGCCGGAAGTCAGTCAATTGTTTCAAGGAAATACAAACGAGTGTTCGGAAACATTACTTAAGGATTTAAGTTTAAATTTTTATGAAAATTTGTGTGCTTAATGTATTTAAAATTAAATTAATTGACTTTTTAAAAAATATTAATGTATTTAAAATTAAATTATTTGACTTTTTAAAAAATATTATTTAATTTAAAATTGTTTAAAGAGTGTCTAAGAGACACATTCCCGTAAACAAAACCTTTGTTTCAATTACATTAGATTCGACATTTATTAACCTTCTATTCATGAGAAAAGAGGAGTCAAGATCCTCTCCATTTATAATTATCTTGTGTCTATCTCTTTCTAAATTGTATTTTCTATTTATCAAAATTTATTTTGATAAATAGAGAGGATCTTAAAAAGAGGGGCATACTCGTTACCGTAAGTAGGTAAGTAAACATCGTTTTCCTCCTCCATCTCTTATCTCTTGTTACATGAACCTCTAGCAAAATTACGAAATTAAAATAAGATGGTAATATAATAAATTTGTTCGAAAGGTGTGTAATTATTTTTAAAATATCTTTTGTTAATTGCAATCAATGTTAACTTTTCATGCTTCAAAACAAATTCATAGTATCAACAAAATTTCTTATAGAAAAACCAAATTTTTTGTATCAAATGTTATAATCAGAGCCAGATGGAGTAAATAAGATTCAAAACCAATTATTCACTCCTTTTGAATTTTACACATGTATTTAAGAAATGATTAAAAGTATTAATTTTAATGGTAAATTTTTTTTTCTCGTCCCGGTGAGCACAACTCAGTTGGTAGACATATGTGTTTATTATATGCAAGGGTCGGAGTTTGAACCCCGGACACCCCACTTTTTCACTTTAAACAAAGTAAATTCTACCCACTAGGCTACCTGAAGAAAAAAAACATTTTTTTCTCAAAAAAGAAATGGTAAAATATTTTATTTACCAAAAAATATTCATTAATTATAGATAGTGAAACAGTTAGGTGATTGAAATGTACTTAATCAATAAGAATATGTTAATGGAAAGGAATAATAAATTTTGCATTAGTATTATAAAAAAGTATTTAAGAAATGATTAAAAGTATTAATTTTAATGGTAAAAAAATTTTTGCTCGCCCCCGTGAGCAAAACTCAGTTGGTAGATATATGTTTTATTATATGCAAGGGTCGGGGTTTGAACCCCGGACACCCCATTTATTCACTTTGAATAATGTGAATTCTACCCACTAGGCTACCTGAAAAGAAAAAAATTGCTCAAAAAAGAAATGGTAAAATATTTTATTTACCAAAACGTATTTAGTAATTATAGATAGTGAAGTATTTTAGTATTATAAAAAAGATAGATAATTTGAAAAATAATAATTATAAAGATAACACCTAATTTGAGACGGAGTGCAACTTGGTTGTTGGATTAAACATTAAGTCATTGATATTTGTCGAAGGAAAATGTTAACTAGTGCCCCGGGGCACTGGTTAAGGAAACCAAATATAGTATAAGGACCTTGGAATTTGTGTAGTCAAAGTTAAAAAAGTGTAAAAAAATATGTTTTCGATGCAAATATTTCCTTTTTTGTTTTCTTAACTAGTGTCTCGGAGGCACTAGTTAACAAGACCCTTCGTTGAATTAAATAAAATAAAACAAGGTTTGTGTAACATGTGTACATATTAGACAAACCCTTATTAGTAATACATTAATTTATTTTATTAAAAACAACAATTATTTATCAAACAATTATATAATTTTTTAATATAAAATAAACAAGTTTCAATATAAATTTATTATTTTGAATTTTTTTTTAAGAAAAATGTATTCTTTTGAACTTCTTAATACATGGAAGTTTGTACATTTTAGATAAATCCATAAAAGAATAAATAAATAAATATTGTCATAGTTACATCGTTGCAAAATTAATTAAGGAGGGTGTTATAGAAAACATCGGAAACCGAAGATGAGAAGTCTTAGAAATCAGTGCCCTCCCTGACACAATTTCCATGAAGGATTGATTAGGTGGCACTTTCTTTTTGCATGACAAGCAACCCCAAATAAGCACTATAAGCCACAATCTGAACTCATCAAGAGTTAGAAAAAGGAAAAAGAAAACCACTTCATTCTTCATGCATCATTCCTTTTAATTTACTAGAAAAACAAATTAACATAACATACTTTGTGGTTGATATCAGAGAGAGAGATGGGTTACAACAAAGGGGGAGGGAGTCAGAGAGGAAGGCCTTATGTGTTGATATTATTGATGACATTTGGTGCTGCACTGCTTGGTGTTATGGTGCTTCATAGGTTTAGAGAGAAACGTATCTACAACCTTCTTGTTAAACAGAAAGATCATCAACTTCTTACCCTTCAAGTTCTCTTACAGGTCAGTTACTCTCTCTCTCTCACTCTCTTAAACATCCATTTTAAAACCAATAAAAAACATCTATTTTATTTAGTCAAACGGTATTGCTATAGTTCCTAAATTAATATATCAAATTGAAAAAGAAAAACATTCTTAATAGAAATGTCAATTTGTTGTTTCAAAGACAAAAAAATGTCAATTTGTATCTACAAGTGGGATCTCCATGCGGACTACTCCATTTGGGGCCCACAGACGAGCGTTTTTTCCATTGGGACGAGATGGTAAGTCCCCCATGGTTGTTTGGGGATGAGATCATACCCCGCGCAGCACTGTGCGGGGTATGATAAACAATATTGGATTAAGATCATACCCCTTGCAGAGCTTTGATCATTTTAAGTATTTTATATGTATATTTTTTTTCACACAATGCATATAAGTTTCTTTTATATTTGATGTTTTTGATCCCTGCAAAATTTTTTGTTTTTTAAAATAGTCACTTCAGGGACTATTTTCAAAAACAAATTTTTTTGCAGGGACCTGTTTAAAAAACAAAATATTTTGCACGGACCAAAAACTACAAAATGGGTCCAGTCATCATGTGCCACGTATGCAAATCATCACAAAAATGGGGTCAGGAACTATTTTAAAAAACAAAATTCTGCAGGGACCAAAAACAATTTTTTTTTTTACAGGGACCAAAACTTAAACGAACCATATTTGCAGGGACGAGTGCAATATTTAAGCCTTCCTGGTATTTTGTGTTAGTAATTTTACGGACAATATTGACTATAAAATCACAAAAACAATTAACGAAAGTTAAGGTCTAACTTCTAAGAGACCAACAAAATACATACTATTAGAGAATAGTTTTATAATTTTGATAAAATTAGAAATTATAGCAACAGAAACAGTTTGATCATTTACTCCTTCATCTGATTCTGTTTTTCTCAGTTTTACGTGTTATGCAATCAACATTACACGTAGTCAGCAACATGCAATACAAATTTTGAAACCGTTGTTTACAGCCAACAGGAAAAGAGAAGGTAGTGGGGACTAAAGACTAGTAGGGTACTTTACTGGTCAGTTAATTTGAGGGACCAATGAGGCAATTCTTTTTCTATAATTGATGATTCCTTAGTCCTTTGATGGTTATACACCAATCAAATTAAAAAGTGTGGGGAAGGGACCACTTGAATTGAAATATCAAATTATTCTGGGTAATGTATGTTTGATTGGAATGGAACGGAATTAAATGGGACAATGTCTAGTTTTTAAAATGCAACTAATCAATTTCATTTCATTTTATTTCACTCTATTCCATTCTTCCTTAATCCAAAGATACCTAAAGTTTATGTTTGAATATCTTTCTTTAGGGTGAACAATAATAAAGATGTTGCATTTTCAATATCCTTTCAATTCAATTCTGATGATGTTTGGTTTGTAGTATTCGTTAAAAAGACATGCAGTAACTCTATAATTACCTAATTATTTTGTTTATTTTTTATCAATTATGTAGAAGGAAAGAGATCGCACCAAAGAGTTGAGTAGGAAAAACGAAGAGACAAAAGCGAAAATATACACCCTCAGTAATCAAAAGATGGAGCTTACTAGAACAATTGCTGAGATGCAATCTACCATGAGTTCACTTAAAGATGAGCAGAAACTGATAGAGTCCGCGTACGCGGAGAAGCAGTATGAGCTTAGAATGATGCAGCAAAGAGGGAGCAATTTGGGACAAGGAGGAACTAAAAGAATATCATCAAGAGAGAATCTTAAGAAAACGAAAGCAGATGTAGAGGACTTAAAACACCGGATAAGCATCGATGATCATCCAACCATATTTGATCAGATTGTGGCAGCAAATGCAACAAAGGAAGCACAGAGTAAAACTAAGAATGATAATCAAGAAAAAGATCAAAATTCCAAATATGGGGGTGATGAAAGTAAAAGCAAATTAACCGAGTTCAAAGATGGAGAGGTTACAGCTGAAAGAAAAGAAATTAAGACTAGTGAGGAGCTAGGTAAGAAAAATGACAACCCTGCAGATGACGGTGCCACTGGAAAAGATGTTGAAGCTAAAGTTGTGGAGGATAAGAAAGCAATCATAGAAGAGCATCAAAGAAAACTCGAGGTGAACACAGATGGTGGAAGACAAGATTTCAAAGCAAAACAATTGTTTGGCGCGAAGAGGGAACATGGTCATTTAAGTAGAACAGAGGGGGCGCGTTGGAGAAATATTGTCAAGAATAAGTTGATGGAGAGCAATGGAATTTTTGAAAATCATGGAGAGGTAAACATGGTAAAAAGAAAGGTTTACAGGGAGGATAAGGATGGAACAGTTGAAAGAGACTCTGATGAGAAAAGGTACAACAATAATCAAAGAGAAGCTGAATCGCAGGCCGAATTTCTGAAGCCTGAAAACTATGAAAGCAAAGATGGAAACAACACAACAGTGGATAAGACTAACCACCAGGAGACAGATAATGGAATAAACAATCACCCAGAAGAGCATGAAGATGGTGCTGTCCAACAAAACTGGAGCAGGAGGCGAATCAATAACGCTAGCAACGATGCTGAACAAACAAAATCCAATATGTTCCATGAGGAAGAGCAGCAAGAATTGGAAGTTTCGGATGCGCAAAAGCAAGAGAAAGATACAATTGATGGTGAAGACGATGGTGAGGAGGATAATAACGATGAATTCTTCAATGAATCCCAACCAGAATTTGAAGATGAAAATGAGAAGGAAGAGTACAAGGAAGAAATAGATGAGTCGGAGTTTCAGCATGGTTTGTAATTAAACCGTATTTAGTATGTCCATCTAAAATAGTACTCATGGTGTGGAGTTTGAAAATATTTTAAATTACTGACTAAGGAGTGTATTAGTATCATCTTAGGAATAGTATGTCAATGAAGCCAGACTTCACCTTTTCTTATTTGCGTTTTAGTAATATCAGACATTGCGCTCACATTTTAGACCTATTTATTTATCGACTGCGCAAATTACAGTTACCTCTCCTGAGGTAAGTCTATATATCACTGACACTCCCTCTAGTTTCACAAAAACATGCACCTCTTATTAGTAGAGTTTGCAAATTTATTTTAGTACCATTGGTAAGGCCTTTCAATTTCATATATTTTGCAAGTGTTTTTTGTTAGTGACTTTCTGAGACAGTGTGTCATTGATAATGCTTTTCAAATACCTTATTATTGATAGTGCATTTTAATATTGCCTTCTGTCATATGTTGTCACACTATAGTAGTAGTTTAGCTATACCCCATATGAATGGAATGCCTCTAATATTGTGGGATTTTCCTGTTTTACTGTGGTAGATGCTTTCTGTAAATCCTGATCTCGTGTAATTTTTGAACCAAATGAATGTGTGCTATTTTTTTACTTCAATAGTTCCAGGGGTAATGACTTTGTATTCATATTAATGTTGTCGCGAATTTCTCCCCTGGGTCCTGTTTTTAAATCATAAGTTTTGACTTCTACTAAAGATTTAACATCCACGGTAGATATGCTAATTGTATAACAGGTTTTACATGTGAATGAGTCAGTCCCAAAGGACAAACGATGGGTGAAAGTGGGGGATTTTACTGATATACAGTGTTAAGTTGAAATGATTGTGTGTGACTGTGTCAATAAGAGAAAAATAAGGGAGATTAGTGTTTACTTAGAAGCTAAAGAGAGTGTTTCTGTTACTTAGAAAGACCTTCAAGGAAGGTCAGTGTGTCAAACTTTGCAACATTCATGATATAGTATTGATGCCTGTCAATCGCATTGTTTGAACGATTATCCTTTCCCACTTGATCTCAAAACTTCATCGCCAAGCTCAGGGTCATGCTTCAGAATTGAAAATAGTATGTAAAGATACTGGGCTAATCTATGCACGGTTAATTTATCAAATAAGTATTATATTTTCGCAAAATGACTATGTAGCTCGAACCATTATGGTGAGAAATGAACTACTCTTTTTGGCCTTGGTACCAGGATCATAGAGTATTTGATAATGTGGAAAATTATAGCATAGCTTCCTTCAGTTAGTAACAATAATGTCAACAAAGTAATTGCTAGCAAACGTAGTTGAAATCAGGATTCAGGAATTGGCATAAATGGGGCAAATATAACATCAAAAGTAATATCTTGTTATTTTATGGAAAGAATCATCCCCCAAATATTCATTGTCTGCAAGGATTAATTGATGATAACAAAGAAAAAGGTTTGCTAGCTAGCAAACAAGACCAAGTCTGAAAAAACCCGAAAAAAGTCCCGGCCACACATTATTACCATGACTGTTGTAATATGTTGCAAACCTCAAACTGATGCTTCCACCAATTTCTGCAAAAATTCAGTTGATTCCGTGAGTAAAGAGAAGACTCAGATCAGATGTATTTAAGAGAAGACAATACGCTAAACTGTAAAAGACAAAACAAGCCATCTAATCAGGACCAACAAGTCCTGATTAAAACATTACTGTTCTATAACATTTGTAGACTAAAACATTTTATTGGTCAATATGATAAAATATTTCAAAAACAGCTATGCTTTTCATTTTCGTAAATTTAAATATTATTACAAGATAAAAAAAAGCACTTGAGAAATACAAATAATCGTTAATGTTTTCCATTCCTGCTGATTCATTGAAGTATTGCATGCTCTGAGCCCCATCTAATTGTTATCCTGCCATCCAATATGGATTCCAAAAGACAAAGTACTGTCTTCAATGACAAGTAGAAGAACCATACCAACATTTTCCCTAAAAGCTCAAATAATCATATCTAAATTCTGAACTGTCAAATGACAAAAACCTTTAGTTGCTTTAAAGCAGCAGGAACCTGTTAGGATACCTGGTTTGAGCCTAAGTCCGATAAAGAGGTTGAGTAGGGAAGTTAGAGGAAAATTGTTTAAGTGGTAGTGGAGGTTGGCAACCGAATACAGAGCAGGAAAATGGAAAGGGAATCATTCAGCATGATTTTCAATTACAACCTTTTAGGTTGAACAAAGACAGCATTATCTTTTATCCAAGGAGCAATAGCTCTGGGGTATTGGGGAATTTTCTTCCGTAATAAATCCAGTTTTCCAATCAATAGAGGTGTGCATGGTTTAAAACCAATCCAAACCAAACCAATTATTTGGTTTTGGTTTGGTTCCTAAAACCACTTCTTTAAAAACCGGATTTTTGAAAAAAGCAGTCTGGATATGGTTTGAATCCGGTTCGGATCCGGTTTAACCCGTTTCTTGAACTAAACCATTTTTAACCCAGGTTTTATTCAAACCAATTTTAACCCTGATTTAAGTTCTTTTAATCCAAATACAGTTTAGCATGATAAATTAGTGTGATTTCCATCCAGATTACCGTGAATAATTGAATCAAAATTGAAGGGTTTTTTTTTTGTCGATTTCAATAATTGTCGACGAAATTTAACTATCACCGTTTCTCATTCCGTCGTCGACGCTGCCTACCATCACTGTTTTCTCTCCTCCGTCGTTGACGTTTCTCTCTCCTCCGCCGTTGCCATGCTATCCTCAATCTCTTTCTCTCTTTCTTGCTCTCACACCCTTTTGTTTTCTTCTATCAGAGAACACAATTTTCTTCTATAAGGATATATGGAAGAATTGATCTTCTGGAAGTTGTTGATAGTGCTCCACGAAGAACACTGCAATCAATTTGTTTGTTCTGAAACTGGATTTAGGATGCGATTTCGGATTGAATCCTCTGCTTGGGTGACGATATACTTGCTGAAACCGGTAACAAACCATAACTACAAAATGGTAACCAGTTTCTTTTGGTTTGGGCTTAGTGGTTCCAGTTTGGTTTTTACTGAAAGTGGTCCGGGTTTTTGAAAACGGAACAGTTTGGTTTACGGGTCAGTTAAGGATATCCGGTTTTTTTGAACACCCCTACCAATCAATAATACATTTTTTTGTTTATCTTTCATTTGGGTTCCTATACCCAACATATAAAACTGGAGATTTGCTTCTTAATATATCTAGTTTCCAATCAAATAGTATAGTTTCTGTTTCTCTTTCATTTGCATTCCTATACCCAAAACTTAAAACTAGAGATTTATCATCAAAACTATAGTTACTACACTTCATCTACACATGAAGAAGTTTCCCAGACAATTATGGATATATTGTCCTGTACATGGTCAAGGAACTAACATCCATACTAACATCCATGCACTATTTTACAATGGCAAATGGAGGTAATGAAATATTCTTCTATCTAACATCAGAACAGAATTGCAAACTCAGCTATAAACAAACAAGGTTAGACATACTCATAATGAAACTATCTACGAGCTAATAAATACGGTATTCTTGGTTGTAACAAAGATAACTAAAATTCAAAGTACCTCTTCTTTCTTGCCTCCTGAAAATAACTTGTATCCCCCATAGAATGTTAGTCCCCAGCCAGTTAAAGAGACAATCACAAACTGGAGGCATAAAACACCAGACAAAACTCAAAAGAATATTCATAACATTTATCCAATCATCTCAATGTAAAAATTAACAATAACAATTCAAGTTCGTTAGAGTTGATCTTCAAACACAAAACTAGAGACTCACGTGCTCTTCCTTCCATTTAGAAGGACTCATTGGGTCTTTCCAGCAGGCAACTTTAGCGGAACCATGGTGATCTGCAATAATCAAACGATGAAGCCATTTCACATATATCAAAATTGTGTACAAAATGCAAATCTAAAATACACAAAATCAACTTCTTCATAGAATAAAAACAAAAGAAAGCAAGACCAAACATCTATTCATCCTTATATCATTAGTCCATTAAACTATCCAAAACCAAAGTCAATTGTTTGTTCGAAAATCACCAAATATGTAAACAAGATTTAAGACTAGATTATTTTTTTATTAACCATATCATAGGTTGAAGCATCCACCGACTGGTGCGATAACTAATCTCTGCTGACAAATCTATCTAACCATCGTTAGTAAGGTCTCCACACTAAACCACATTTTTACCATTCATAAGGCTCGACCGAATCCAAGACTTCGCTAAAGGGATTCGAGTCCAAATCCACTCAGTCTGTCGTAATGTTTGTAAAACTATATTATTATTATTATTATTATTATTATTATTATTATTATTATTGCTTCCCGTAGGTTACTTCCACCGGAGATAATCCTATTCGAGACGAGTCAGACACTGAACATTAAGCTAGTCCCTTGTGATTTAATAGCTAATATTTCAAACTAAAATTAAATTGCAGCTTTAAAATGACGCTTACTCCAATCACAGAACAATTCGAAACCAAAATAAAATTTCAGTTTTAAAATCGTGCTTTGAAATATGCAATTGAGACATGGATTTGGATTTCAATTACTGGGAATGAACAAATTGAGTTTAATTAGTGAGATTTTGATGGAATGGAATATGGGATCGGAGAAATGATTAAGTAAATAGAGAAATGGAAAAAAGAACCTGCAGCTGCGGCGAGGCCACGGCGGTGGATGAGTTGAATGGGGGATTTGGAAGAGGAAGCAGTGATGCGAGTTAGAGATGCGGCTCCGCGTACGAGAGAGGCCATGATTGCTATCGAGCTTCAGAGAAATGGGTAGAAGGAAATGATGTCCTCCGGGTTATTAAACGACTTCGTATAGCAAGCCTTTCTATGTGTGTTCTCTATGACGCCAGATATATGATACGATACGGATACGACACCGATATGTCGATACGAAAAAATTTTAAAATTTAAGATACGATACGGCTGAGATACTTCAATAAAAATAATAAATTTAAACTAGATATTAAAACTCAAAATACAAAATATGGATTAAAACTCAAAAGTAAAAAAATTGGCGCAAAACCTAAACCAAACAGACATAAAAAAACGACAAGGCACAACAATGAAATTGCCTTCACAGAACAATCAACAAAAGCATCGTTCTCAAACAAACAAAGAGACACAAAACAACAGACGGCACCAAAAATAGAAATATAAATGTAAGTAATATTGATAATAAAGAAAGCGACAATTAATCAATTACATATACGATATATCCTACATATCCTAATGGTGTTGACGTGGGACGTTAACCACTCACATGGCGTGTCATGTCATATGCCACATAGACAGAGACTAATATGAACGAAAGTGAAAAAATTGTCAAGGATGAATTTGATTGAAATCCAAAAAAAAAAACATTGTTTTTTTCAATACTGTTGTATAATGGTTGTTTCTTTCCCAATTCTATAAACTTGGAACTATAATTTTTCTATCTCTCATTTACGGTCCAAAACCCCAAAATTTCTTCCATTAATTAACAACTCTTTCTTCCACAATTCTAAAAACATCAAACCCTAATTTTTTTTCCTTCCGTTTACAATCCAAAATTTCTTCAATAAAACTTGTTCAGATTGAATCTGAAATGATGGTTTATGGTCGTATGGGCAAAAACAGCTCTCAAACTCGAGCTCCATCATCTTCAAGCTCCGTGTTTAATGGTGATGTCTGAATGCTTGAATGTTGATGTCCCATTAATTTCTGTTGTAAGAAAAGCAAACACTCTCAAAAATCCAGGAAGGCTTATATACTTGTCATTTGTCAAAGGTTTGTTTAACAATGGTTATGTGTTAGTTTAGTGTTATGCATTTTTATCGTTGATTGATTTTGATTTTCCTTTGTACAGGATGATGATGATGATTGTGAATTTTTTGTCTGAGTTGATGAAGCTGAATAACTAAGATACTTTAAAAAGAATGGAATTGATGCTAGTCAGGGAAGAAAGGCAAGATTGAAGGAAAGTGGCAATGAAGAAGTTTGGAGGGCAAGGTTGATGGATAAAGTTGATTGTGTAGGAAGTGAGTGTAAATTGATTTAAGTATTTGATAGACATAATTTGCTTGTTTGAATTTTTTAACATGTTACTGTATTGTACTAGGAGTCTGTAATACCCTCAATGATAAGAGGTTAAAGAAGAATGTAACCTTTCTATGATAATATTATAAGCAAATTAGTCGCTGTTATTGTCAAAACTATCAAATTGATCCTACATTATATGCAAAATTATCAAATAAGTCCTTGAATTATATATTTAGTTTTCAAATTGATCTTTGATGCATATATCGTCAGAACCAAGTAAAAAGAAAAGAAACACAATTGGAGTGCATAATATTCAACTTGTTTCATAATTTAGTCATTGAACTACAACTCCTTGCATATCCAAAAATATCTAGAAGTATTGCATATCCAAAATCAAGCAACCCAACCATGGGCATTAATAAGTCATAAAAGGGGGTTCTTAAATATTACATAGTCAAAAGCAACCCAAATAGGGATATAAATAAGTCATAAGCAGAAAGTTCTTAAATATTACATATCCAAAAGCAATATTATCTTAAATAAACCATAAGCCACAAGTCTCATTACTTCTTTGGAAAGCCTGGTGTTGGCATAAACTCTAAAGTTTACTATAGCAGGGGCGTGCAAGATGTGTCGAAAGACTCTAACACCAACATCTTAGGTGTTCGAGTTGTGTTAGGTATAGGTAAATATCTTGACCTTCCTTTGATGGTGGGGCGAAGTAAAGAAGCAACCTTTGGCTTCATCAAGGACTGAATTTGGCATAAAATCAATTCGTGGAGCAAGAAGTGTTTGTCCAAAGTAGGAAAAAAGGTATTGATTAAATCAGTTCTTTAGCCCATTCCTTTTGCTATTATGAAGATGTACCTTCTACCTAATAATTTGATTGAAGCCATAGAGAAAATGTTGAATGTTTTTTTGGTAGGGACGTGTTGGTCCTATGAGAAAAGGCGTACATTGGTTGTCTTGGAAAAGGTTGTCGGTTCATAAAAACGACAGTGGCATGGTTTTTAAGGACCTTACTTTCTTCAATATTGCTATGCTTGGTACACAGGGGTGGAAGTTTCGAACAGATTCTTCTAGTCTCGTTTCTCGATTGTTTAAAACTTGTTACTTTCCTAATAATGATTATCTAGGGTCAAGATTTGGTAGTAATCTGAGCTATGTATGGAAAAGCATCTTTAGTGCTAAGATGGTGGTGAATAAAGGTGCAAGATGGAACATAGGTACATGGGTTGATATTCCTTTATTTGGTGCACCATGGCTTAAAGATGGATTATTGTTGATAACCTGTAATGTAATCCTATCTTTGCGTCGTTGTCTCATGCCAAGGTAAGAGACATTATTGATCAGTGCATGAAGGTATGTAACACACCTTTAATCTATAATTTGTTTGATAATGTCACGACTCAGTTAATTTGTCTGATAATGTCACGACTATAATTTGGAAAGCTGAAAAGAATGGCCTATATTTGGCGCGTAAGTGTAAATTTCTCATCTACATTTACCAGGCCATTGGAATTTAATCTGGAAGCTCAAAGTTCCTCCAAAAATTAAGAACCTTGTTTGGCGCGTGTGTTGGGGTTGTTTTTCAACAAGAGCTCATCTTAGTAACAGAGGAATTCATTGTCCCATAGATTGTGTGCTTTGTGGAAGTAACTATGAAGATAATACCATACTCTTCTGGAATGTCCTAGCGTTATGCAAATTTGGCGTGAAATTAATTTATGAGATTCAATTGATAAGGCTTTCAGGAGAAACTATAACATGAATGTGGTTATTTTTGCTCTGTTGCAAAAGCTTAATGCAAGCCAAATGGAACTTTTTGTCATATTGATGTGGAGTATTTGGAATAGAAGGAATTTGAAATCATGACAACAAAAGAATGAAACAATTGCTTAGGTCGTGGATGAAGGTGAGAAAAACCACAAGAAGGGGGGGTTGAATTGTGTTTTTGAAAACTTCTTCTGATACGTTCTGAAGAACTGTTCTCAGGTTCAGAGTCTGAAGTAGTTCAGAGTCTGAGTGAGTTCAGAGTCGTTGTGCAGCGGATAAATGT
>Ga0315915_1005308_pt1 | contig 16092 bp, 5 predicted proteins | sample MpolbnodulesMG_FD_207738 | JGI IMG/M metagenome (GOLD analysis project Ga0315915, IMG submission 207738) | Medicago polymorpha root nodule microbial communities from Los Angeles, California, United States - branched nodules | ecosystem: Host-associated > Plants > Roots > Nodule | place: USA... | reverse complement strand
TCAACAATTTGATTCCTCTGTTGATTCATCCCACCAGAAACAACAACCATAAGATACTTTCTTCTATCCTTCAAAACCCTTTCACTTTGTCTCCTATATTCATTACTAAAACTCAAACAAGGTTTATATCCCAAACCATTTGGTTTCTTCCAAAACTCACTCTTTTTCTCAAATCCATTAGACCCTTTTGCTCGAAGCTGCACATTCGAAACCAAAAACTGTCCTCTTTCTTGTTCCTGTTCTTGTTCCAAAAACTCATCATTATGGTCATTTTTCAAAGATGTTTTTCTCTCTTTCTGTAAGAGAACACTACCAAAACCAAGTTTGGAAAATGAATGATGATTTGATATTGAGAACTCTTGATGAATTGTTGAGCATGGTTTTTGAGGAAATGGGGTGTCAGGGTTGAAACCAAACTTGAACATACCAAAGAAACCAACAAGAAACAGAGCAAGAAACCAGAGTGTTGATTTTCTGGTGAAGATGGTAGTTTTTGAAGTTTTCTTTGGAGAATCAATGAGAGATTGAAGAGAAGAAGATGAAATGGAGTTTATGATTTGTGATGGAACTGATATGTATGATAACTTCTTTGCATTGTTCTTGGATTTTGCCATTGAGTTTCAGAGAATGTGAGAGAGACTCTGTTTTTTCTTCTTTCTGATGAAGTTCTTGAGAAGAAGAACCATAGAGAGATTCTTATGTGTTTGGTGTGTGTTTGTGTTTTTATATAAAAAGAGTTGTTAAACTCAATTTGAAAAAACAAAACGAGAATCTTAAATATAAGTTTTATTTTAAATTATGAGATAATATTATAATTTTCAGAAATATATCATTAATTAACATGACATTGATTGATCGGATGATGGGTATATACCAACTGATTAATATGGGTTTAAGTTTGTTCCCCTTTAAAAAAGTGTTGAGTTATGACTTTGGTTCACTTAGTTTCATTTTTGAAGTGGGATTTGGCATTTCTAAAGTGGGATTTAGCATTGTTCATGACATTATTGACCATAAAAAAAAAGTTTTCATGGATGGGGTGAATGTTAATGTAGTGTGTTTGTTAGGAAATTAGTCTTAAGGCCTATTTATGAGTTTAATAATATTTCATCCAATGAGGTGGATGCTCATAACATCATATGTTTGTCACATCATGATACTTTTATAAGTGTAATTTAAAATTAATTTTATGAAAGTATAACAAAGTTAAATATTCGTAGAAGTTGGATCCATATCTTATAACGACGTCGATTCAACTTCTTCTTTAACTTTGACGAGTCTGAGGATCTAGAGGTGTTCGCGGTACATTCCACTTCAATAGCTCTCTCACTCTTCTTCCTACCTTCTACACTCTCCTCTTCTTCTTTTCTATTATTTCCTTAGTCTAATTATCTCAATTACCCATAATTGAACCAATATGCATGCAAATGTGAATTATATGTCTCACATCGAATAGAAAAGTGGAGGTTGAACACTTTATAAGTGCTTCTAACACTTCATCAAATTTTCTAACAAACACACAACATTAAAATGAAACCAAGTGATTCATCCATTAAGAAATGTAATTAAAATTGAATAAATTATGAATGAGAAAATAACATTACACGTACTAGTGTTAATCCTAGCATAGTTGGGCCTCTGGCCCTCGGAAGCACACATCGAACTCCATCAATTATTTTACATATACTTACAATATTATGTCAATGAAGAAAGAGTAAATTATGAATGAGAAAATAATACTTCATACATTCTAAATTATAAGTTGCTTTAACCATTTCACACATATTAAGAAATATAATTAATTTTGTATGTAAAAGAGAAATTATGGGTTATCTACAAAATTATTTTTAATTAGTGATATATGAAAGATAAATTAAAGGATTGAAATAAAAGAAAATAATAATTTATTAAAGGTAAAAAATAATGTTTCATTGATATCGTAAACGATTTATATAATTTAAGATAATTTTTTGCGAAAGGTAGCTTATAATTTACGATGGTGGGAGTAAAAGATATATTTCAAATTTTGCTGAACAAAGGAGTATATGTTGTAAAAATAAAAACTAACAGAGGAAAATATATATAATTTTTCTCTTACCAAAAAAAATTCCAAGCTTCCACCATGAAAAAAAAAGGCAAGGTAGTATAATTTTTGACACCTTAGTTCAAAGAAAAATCATGAATCATGACACCTCAAGCTTCCAACATGTCACATTTTCTAGTCAACTTAGTGGGTTGTTGCATTCTTAGTAAGAAATTCCAATCAATTACGTAGCATATATAATTTATATATAGTGATATAAATATTCTACTATCCTAAGAAAACTTGTTCAAAAACAAGCAAAAATAAATAATTAACATTTAGAACAGATTAACTGCATAGGTTTACTAATTTTACTGTTACTATTTAGAAAATCTAATGTTATAAAAATACACTAAATAAAAATATTGAGAAACAATGGGGTTGGTATATGTGTATTGTACATGAATATTGAGCCTATTTCCCTTGTTCACTCCCTTCACAATATATCACGATAAATGAAAATAAAAATTTCATGACTTTCCATACATATTATTAATGTTTCTAAAATTTAAAAAATTAATTCACCCAAACTCCAGCATCTACATTCTACATACATGCATAGACTAGTGCATATGTATGATCAAATGTGACTTAAATTATAAAAATGTATGCACAAGCTAAGCATATAGTTGACATGTAAGTATCGCAACCAATTTTTTTAAAACATTATTACACCATCATACTAACCTCATGTTTAGCGCATGATCCCATTTTGCTTATAACATTAATAAAAAAAGTCACATATATTTGTTTATTTTACCACAAGAATTAAACCTAATTGTTTATTGAATGCACGAATCTTCTTAAAACCTATTTTCTTTAATCATTTCGTTATCAATAGGGGTTAGTTGAGATGAATTGATTTGTACATAAGTACATTCAACATATCTGGTTGAAGTTTGATTTTTGTAATGAAGTGGTTCTCAATTTAATTTTCTATTATATTTTTTAACTAATACCAACATTAATTTAATAATTATCCCACCAATATAAACTAGACAGGTTTCTTTCATGGGATTAATTAGTAATTTTTTTAATTTATCTTTCAAAAATTGATTGTTACTTCCTAACTATATATCAATTGATTAATATTGTGTTACACCTCAAGAATGATATAATATTAGATTTAGGTCACCATATTACGTGAGTATTGGGTGGTCTAGTTATAATAACTTCTAACTACTTATATTTTAAAATTTCAATAAATAATTTTTCACTACTTAGGCAAGAGTGGGTGTACTAGTCCTATCCTATTGTCTATATGCTCGCAAAACTCTATTTGGGTTCTGATTCTCGGTACCAAGCCTAAGAAAATTTATTTTTCTTTTCTCATAAAAAAAAGTCTATGCAGATTTATATATTCTTAGATTTTATTTTTTGTTGATGATGCAGTTTGCACTCCAACAAAATACTGAAGCCCAAGTGGAACAAACGGTTTGATCTGTCATCATATGATAATTAATTGCTATTATATTTTTGAGTAAAAGGGGCATAATAGATGGTACCCAAAAAAAAAGGACCATGATGGAAAAAAAGTGTTTCTTTCTATCTTACATAAGAAGAAATTTTATAGTCGATCTAGATTTAAGAACATGCTAAAAACTTGCATATTCGAATGCCAGATCGAAAGAGAGCTACATTCTTTAATTATCACTATTAAAAGTTATCTTCATCTTGAAGTTGGAAGATTTGTATCAATTATTGTAGAGTTTAATTATATTGTACTTGTAAAGAGTAAGATACCCCACTTGCGATGATGCTAAGTAGAGGCATAAGTTTCTAGTAATCTGGAAAAGTGATGGTTTATGAATGATCTCAGGGTAGGTATTTATAGTGGTTTTGGTCCCCTTTTAGTCGTAACAACCTAAGAGGTTATTTACTATGCTCAACGAGTTAATTCCATATATGGTGGGAGTGTGTTGATGATATCTGCCCTTATAATGGATTTCTCGCCCAGGGCTCCATCCTTATCTACATGCCTTGCTCTGTGTATTGTCCTCATCCTCGGATAAGGACGAATGAGAGCAGATAACGAGCACTATGTTCCTTATTGTAAGTTGACGGTTGGGGGCACCAATGTGCGGCTCACGTGGCACTCTCGTTATCCTTAGTTTGGATAAATTCAAATATACCAGTCCACAAACGAATCCCAAAAACGAATCATGTTAAGGGCGGAGTGGTTTGAAATGTATATGGCGATCCACAACCCCCAATCATGGTCCTAAGGGGCGAAGTTGTTTGAGATTCATATGACGGTCCAAGTATGCTCTGTCACTGTATTAATTATTTTATACATGCATCCAATGATGTGTTGCCACATCAATTAATGAATATGACCCATTCGTGTTTTCATATCCATTAATTAACGAGACAACACATCATTGGATACATATGTAAAATAATTGTACGCTGACTGAGTGTGTTTATTAAATTGACAAGATTAATTTCATGCACCATTAGTGTAAAAAAAACTGACAAGATTAACACATCACAATCAATTATATGTATGACTATAAAATTTTGTCAAAAAAAAATGTATGACTATAAAAATAGTTCTAATAAAAGTTAAACATTTGTAATTATCTAACAATTATCAATATCGACTATGTATATGAATTAAACTATATTATTATATATTTATTTTTTTGGATTTGGCAATAAATGTTTCATAAGGACCAAAAAAAGAGTTCAAAGATAAACCCTTAACATTTTTTTGTTTGTTTGTAAAATACCATATTCATATCTCTCTCTCTCCTGATTGGCCTCAATAGAAAAAGAAAAACGTTTTTTGTTTACAGAATTCACTGTTTTATTAAAAATTATAAGAGTCTATTTTCGACAATTTTTTAAAGTCTATTTAGAATTATAAGCACCCTATAATTTTTATTTTTACAAACAAACATAAAATTACTATGTGCAAGAATGGATTGAATATACAAATAGGTAGTTAATTGAACAAAATCACAAGAGTAACTTATTCAGGATTTAAAATCTTCAGTATGAAGTAAAGAGTGGAATGAGTCTTTTTCAACCCATTTTTTTTGAGGCATTCAACCCAAATAATTGTAAATTGTAATAATATGATATTGGAGTTGTGGTTGAAACTAAGGTCATGATTACTTTTGCAATTAGGTAGGAATGGTTAGAGGGGGTCGAGGAAACTTACCAAATTTGCATAATTAAAAAAGGAGTATTGTACAAGCTAGTTTAATTGGGTTGAACTATAATGGCTATGGTACGATGGGCATTAGGTAGTGTAAAATGTAGTCAATTAACTCTTTTTATGATAACACAATATAGATTTTGAATATGCAACTCATTAGTGTATAATATTTCACTTTGAGTATATTTTAAGAAAATAATGTGTGTTTGAATGTTATCCACAAACCAAAATACCACAATATTCATAGGCCACCACCGAATAATGTGAATGAAAATCTAAAAATAATGCACTTCCTCACATGGCTTACAATTTGCAAATTATAATATGCAAATTCAAAGAGGTGAAGTAAAGCATTTTTCATAGAGATCTACAAGAAGTATATGTTGGGAAATAAGCCATGTGAATGGATTAGTCCGTTCTGTGTTTCTTGATCAGAATAATCTTCTTGCATGGATTTGGATCTTTGAAATTCCCTAGGAAGTTAACTAGGTTAAATTAAATAAGTTTCATTCGGCTAGAATTTGAATCTTATTAGGAATCCAATAACCGATCACCATTAATGTGAGAATAGTCTTGGTTTCATTGATATATTAGTACTATTAGAAAGAAAACTAATTTTATGGTGATTATGAAAATTATGCTACTAATATTTTAGATTTCATGTGAAACACAAATTAAATTTCCCAAAGTATTCTAATTGATATTTAATAGAAAAATTCACACAACTACCCTCATTAAATTTTTAAAATTAAATGAAAAGTATATTAGGAATAATAACATTAAGTATTTTAAAAATAGTTTTTTCTTATAATAGTGACAAAAATTTGAGTATTTTTTTTACTTATACTCGCTCTGTCTCTAAATACAAGCATTCATTTGACAAAAAAAAATTGTTCTTAAATTTAAGCTCTAGGGAGTGATGAAGACCGAAGGAGTAAACAAGCACCTATCTTTAAAAACGAAGGGAGTAATAGTGACCAGAGGAAGAACTACTATTTACATAGTGAAAATAATTGAAAAAAGCTAACTGCCATGAACAACACTTCTTCCATCGAAAACTGTTTGTCCCCCACGTCTTCACTAAGGAAATCGCTGCTTTTGAAATTTGAATTCTTCCTTTTTCGACAGCAACTATTTGGCCTCGACCAATTTCCTTCGACTCACGTCTTGTCGAGCTTCAAGGCTTATTTAACTCTTTCAAACGCTAAGTCCAGAACCTGTCGAAATCTCCATGCTGAAATATATGACACTTTTGGTTTTGCCCCCTATAAAATTTTTTTTTTGGATTCGGTCCTTGTAAAAGAAAGATTCTTCAGAAATGCCCCCTATGCCATCTGACTCACTAGATTCTCTTACGTGGCGCTGACGTGGCACATGACTGTGTATATTATTTATTTTTTTCATTTTTTTACTCCTTCCACATGTGTTATTAAATGCCACATTATTATGCAATTTAAAAATTAAAAAAACACAATGCAATAATTAAAAAAAAAATCTTCTCTTTCGTCTCTTCTTTTCTTCTCCTCTTCCCTTATCTTCTCTTCTCTTCAACCTCTCTCTCTCTAACAATGAATCAAAAGAACAAAATTTGAAGGCTAAATCTGTTTCTTGTGTTGGTAGATGTTTCTCTGATTTTATGGGTTTCTTTTTTCATGATTCGATTTTAAAGATAGACTTCGTAAGGAAGCTTTGCCAACTATAAAAGGAATCAATTTGGGAAAAATTTGATTTTAAAGGTTTCTTTGTTCTTACTGTTGCAGATTCAAGAGATGAATATTAACAAATCTAAAAGAATTTTTTGTTGTTACTATTGCTTCTCTCTTTGTGGATTTACTGCAAGTGAATTTCTGTGATTAACATGTTGATGAGTTTGTGAATGAATTTGAGATGAATTTCTGGATTTTTCATTGAAATGAAATTATGGGTTTAAGGATGTTAGAAAGGGAAGGAATTGTTAAAATTATTTGTGATTTATGAAGAAGAATTTTGGAAGAGGGAGTGATGAATTTTATGAAGGAAGAGGGAGTGACGAAAAATAGATTTTAATATTTAGAAGAAGAATTTTTTAAATGAAGATCTTATAAAGTTTTTTTAAATGATTTTTTAATTAACTTATATAATCCAATTTAATAAAAAAAATAAAACAAAATTAATTATATAGTCACAGTGTCACATAATCAAAAAATGCTGAGTCAATGCACCACATCAGCACCACATCATGGAATATGGTGAGTCAGATGGTATAGGGGGCATTTATAAAGAATCTTTCTTTTACAGGGACCAAATCCATTTTTTTTTTTACAGGGGGTAAAACCAAAAGTGCTCTATATTACAGGAGGTAAAACCCTATTAACCCTTGCATTAATTAAGCCTATGAAAATTACAGGGTAACACAAACATCTAACAATTTCTACCACAATTCAATCAATTCTACTCTAATCAACAATTTCTACTCTAATCAACATCTAACAATTCAACCAAATCATTCAAATCTAACATCATAAAGTCAAAAATCATAAATAAAAAAAACCTAAATATGTGACAATTTATCAAAAAAAATAAAATAACAATTCGATCAAAAAGGTCAATGCAATAGGATAATAAGTACTTACTTGATTTTGGGATTGTAATTGGCGTTGAATGACTTAAGCTTGGAGAAAATCGCAATAATGGAGATCAAAACCGCAACAATGGATTTTTGGAAATTTCAATGGTACTGTTCTGTTTTTATAACAGAGCCCAACGTGAGTTAACTCAGGTTGACTTAAGTCATATATCGAGCGTGACTTAAGTCACGCTGGTAATACACCTAAGTGAGGTACCGTTTGGCCCGACTTTTTTTTAGCTTCTCTACATTTTTAAAGAGAAGTTAAGCCAAACACAACATCAATAAAGTACCTTCTAAAAAAAGTATTTTTTTTAGAATGCATAAAATTGATTGGAATGAGCTTTGACCAAAAGCTGTTAAATGCTACTTCAAAAAACTACTTCTCGGCAATTTATTTCACAAGCACTTCTATTCAACTAATGCTGGGAACCTTTATTTTATTTTTTAATATTATATTTCAATATTTTTTTCTTCCATTTTATTTTATTTTACTTTTTTGAACCGGTCCATTTAATTCTTTTTGAAGGAGGTTCCATTTAATTTTATTATCTTTTTTAAAGGAATTTTATTATCTTTTTATCACTTATATATTTAATTTCAATATCGTTTAGTCATCACAACCTCACAAATATTTATATTCACATTGTCATTTAATTATACCAAATATTTTTATTTTCTTTCTTCAACCTCGCAAATATACACACACATTAGCGTTTAGAGTAATATTTTATGTCTGTCTTTCAGTTTTTTTGTTACGCTAATGCGTATAGTGTTGCATAATGTGTATAATTATTTTTATAAAATTTTGATTTTAATTAAAAGTACAAGTATAGATACCTAAAATAATTATACTTATATATATTTTGCACCTTTATATTGTAACCATGCATATCTTTTTCTTATTAAAAAAACTAAACATATCTTCTTCAATAACACCAACAATGTAACAGATATAATATCATACAATATAAATTCTTATCTTTTTGAATGACACCAAAAATATGGTATTCTTATAACGAAATTTGTTATAGAGTATAATTGAAAAAGAAAAAACCAACTATTTTGATATTATTTATGTTATTATTTGAGTCTCCCTAAATTATTTGTCCTATTCGAATATCTAACAAGTCCTTTATATGTCCTCGTGAGCTCAACTCGGTTGGTAGGGATGGTTCAAACCCCGACCACCACAAAAAAAATTCCTTTATATGATGATACGAATTTGTATTCATGTTACACAAAACAAACGTCATTGAGTAAATATAGTAATTGTAAAAAAATATCTTTTATATTTTAAACATTTTTTCCCTTCAAAAAATATTTTAAACGTTTTTTTAATTTATTATGTTAATTCATAATAAATTCAAAGTTTTCTCTTCGTGAGCTTAACTTGGTTGATAGGTACAATGTATAAATATATGTAAGGTCCGGGGTTCGAACCCGTACACCACTAAAAAAATAATAAATTCAAAGTTTACAATTTTTTGTCAAACAACTTTTAACTTAAAAATAACTTTAAAACTAAAAATAATAAAAAAAACCAAACAACTTTAGCTTCTTTCTTAAAGAGCTTTATTTTAACTTTGTTTTAAAGTAGCTTTTAGACCGTAAAAAAGCCTGACATAACGGTACTTGAGTTAACTCACGTAGATGTATTTTGGGTAGTTCGGTAGAGTGAGCTAAACTTGATGGGTGAAAAGCAATTTTCCTTTGTTTTTACTAATGCAGTTACATGATTTTTTGAAGTTAGGCCCAAGCAAGCTAATGGACCTACTATCCATTGTGACAAAGTCTTTCTACTTTTCACGCCTATACCGCCACTCACTGATTCTAAATTTCCCTTTTAAAATGATATTTAAAGTAAACATGTTTAAAATTTTCTAGATTTTTTTTAACTTGAATACTTTTAAAGGTTTAAATTATGGGGAACTTTTATGAATTGTTTAAATTAATATTCTGAAATAAAAAAATCAAGAAATTTTTCTTCTTTTTTAATTTAATATTCTGAATTTAAAAATTAATAATAAAAGATATTTTGAGGGACATAGCATCCAAATAAGGATGTTATTGATAAAGGTTCATCCAAGAACCTACATAATCAAAACTAGAAAGTGTTTTAATCAAATATTGAATATAAAACTTATGTATGAACCAAATGAAAAATTATTATAAAATTGTTGTTTACACCTGCACCTTTGAGGGACATGGTTCATCACCTTTAATGTCCAATATTAAAGAGTTTTATAATGTTTTTTGTTTTTGAGGAAAGAGTTTTATAATGTTAAAACTTAACATAATACCAAATATCATTCAGATAACCACATACCAAATCTCCATCGATCACACTCTTTTCTTTATCCTTGTTGTGTTGACATAGAAAATTATCCCTTTGTTATCTAACGGTAAATCATATATTTTTTCTACTCAATACATGATATACACGAGAAATTCATGTTATTCATTTTATTCTATTATTTATTGTATCATTTCTTTCAGATTTTTTTATTTTCTCATGTTTAACCTTACATCGTTTTTTGTACAGTATATCAACTACCAAGGTAACAAAATATAGATCATGGAAATTCGTAATGTTTTCTTCTATTTATTTTATGATTTGGTCTATTAATTTTTTTTATCACTGACACGAATCACAATCATTTGTGAATTTACTGATTAAATTTGATTAAGAAAAGTATACATATTATCAAATGATGTTTCGGGTTCTTCATTGAGTACTGGTAAGTTTTTACATTATATGTATTTTTTACCTTTATCCTTCATTATTTTTCCTAATTATGTGAGGTACACATATTGTTCTATAAATTTAACTTCTTCAGGAAGATTAAACTGCCATCATTTTTTATTTAGCCACTATTAAGATATTTTAAAATAATGAAAAGCAATTTCAATATAGGGCTTCACAATTTTAAAATATAATATTTTTTGAAAGCAAATTTGTATCCTTAATTCATTGTTAAATGCGAGTATCATTCAATAATTTAAAAGATGATATGATAATAAACCTATATTTAAATTATTGTATCATTTTTTATATTATAAAATAGATCATATTATTGTGCTAAAGGTGTGAATCACGATTTTATAATTCTCAACTTTGAAAGTCAATGATTATTTTTTTCTTACAATGTCAATGATTATTTTAGTTGACTTAACTAGGATATTTTATGAAACTATTGAAGACTACACTGTTTAATTTATATTTTTCATGATGTTCCTTAGCTTAGTTTAGCCTAATTTATCGTTTTGATGATTGTCTTATAGCTAGCATGTTAAAGCACCCTGAAATCTATGTGGTTTGGTTTTGGTGTTTTGTGTCCTTTGGAAAAAAGTGTCAAAAATCATTGTGGATCAGTTTGAATCGACTCATTACAGTCTGAATCGATTCAATGAAGTCTCTGACTTCATATGAATCGATTCACATCTACTTGAATCGATTCATGTATGAATCGTCTCACAAAACTCTCTGACTTGCCTTGAATCGATTCATACGAAACTTGAATCATATCAATCTTCATTCTGGGATCACTTGAATCGATTCACATATGTATTGAATTGTTTCATTCTTCATGCTTCTCTGGTTTGTTTATTTGTTGTCTGAATTGATTCAAGAATTTAGTGAATCAATTCAATCTGTTAATTTTGTGCAAAAATTGAGTCTTTTCACCCCTTACTATTTATACACTTATCTTCACTATCTCCAAAATTATTGAATCATTTGCATCTATTCTCTCTAGGTCTCAAAAACTCATTGTTCATACATTCTTCAAGATAAAACACTTTTTCTTAGAATCACTTTGTTCTTTGAGTGTATATATTCTCTAGGGTGCTAGTAGGGATTGTACGTTGGTTTTCTCAAGAAGATTGATTGGGCTTAATCAAGGCTTCAAAGGAAGTGAATAATCTCATTCCACCTCCAAAGGACTTGGGGTCTTTCTAACCGTTCTTGAAGTCGAAGGGGGTTCGTTTGCCAGACGTAGCATTGAAGACTCGAGTGAAGAGTTCGAAGGAGTGCATGGGTAATTCAAGGATCCGAAGATTCAAGAAGCACCAAATTCAAGGGGTACTTGAAGTTTGGGGGAGTGTTTTACACAGGAGTTGAAGAATTAGGGCTTTAATTTGAAGGAACTCTTGTAAACATTGTAATCAACATTTGTTACATAGTGGATGACCGTGGTGAAGGTGTACTTCATCAAGTAGAGTAGACGTAGCCCTTAGCGAGGACGAAAAAGGGTGAACTACTATAAACATCGGTGTTCTCTCTCTCTCCCCCTATCCTTTTTACTTTTTGATATTGCTTTTGATTAATTGAATAATTGATAGGTTAATTGTTAGTGTTGATCTAAGTTGCTTTTCGTTGAAAATTAACCTAATTCATTGAGTTAGGTTTTACACAAAATTGCTTAGATCAATTGATTGCAAGGTCTAATCAATTCTTCAATTACACTTGCATTGTGTTTTTGATTTGATAGATTAGTAATTTTGTTCACATAGGTTTGGTTTGAAATTGTGTATTGTTTTGTACTTTGTTCAAGGTTTATTGATATTTGATTGTATAAAAAGATTTGTATCGTGAATCTCTCAATTCTAGATAAAATTTTATTCCACATATATTTGCTTCTTGTTGATTCATTGATTGTGATTGTCCGAGTAAAATTCCAATAGTCAATTTTATTAAAATCCGTTTTTATCAAATCTCCGGAAAATCTTTTAAAAAGCTATTCACCCCCCCTCTAGCTTGGTAACCATCTAGCCATATAGAACATGAAGTATTCATGTGGATCAACAAATGATTTAATGGAAATGAAAATACGAAAACATAGATTTATAGGAATAGATTTACAAAACGCTTAAAAAGTTTCTTATAAAGAGTCGAGAACAAAAATCACATTGTAACTTAAAATACTCATTTTGGTTGGCCAAGTGATTTGTGACAACCTCTCTAATAGTTTTTTTTACTTCCCTAGTGACTTAAATAATATATAATTTTTTACTTGTTCAACTTCATTTTATGATGTGAAAATAACACTCTGAATAAATTGTATTTATGAATCGTACAAAGTTGGTATGGAAGGAAACATTTTTTTTATAGAAATGTGAAGGACATGTAACTCTTGCATCGTACATAACAGGATAAACATATGTAAATGAATGGAAATATATTTCACAAGAAGTTTAGTCTCCAGAAGTTGCCTCTTGGGGACAAAAGTTCTTATGCAATGTATTTCTTTTCATACATATGTTCATGCTATCACAATTGAAGATTTACATGACTTTAAATTTTCTATTAAGAATATTGTTTTCATCTCACACTTATAATGTACCATTCACAAAAACAATTTTTCATAATGATATCCAACTAGATTAGAAAGAGTTTATTGTGAATATTGGCAGAATTTTATTTACCAATGGCCTTCCAACTGAAATAAAGAACAAGAATAGGTTAATAAAATATCGGTATAGCTATTTCCATAATTTCTTTGGTCAGTTTAGATAATATATTTTGTGTATTTTTTTTGTCTGTTTAGATAATATTTTCTGTGGATTTTCGTTTTTCTTCTTGTTTCGAATGAAACTCATGAAGATGAGAGATCTTACGGTGATGGAGGATCAATGGAATGTCTTGTGAATGAAGGTTCTTGGCCATAATTTGAGGTTGAGGTAAAATCTAATGGTGGTGGAGTACCTCCAAAGACTTTGACGCTAAAGTGAGTATAAGTTTGAGATAGGTTTTTGGGTTTTGTACTGAGGTATACTTGGAATCTCTTGAAATGTATGATCTTCTGTTTCAATAAGAGGACCTACCTTAGTATTACCCCATCACCCACCTCGAGCTTATTCTAACTTGAGTGTCAAAGTATTCTTAGGTAAACACCCACCTTCAAACTTCACCTACCCCCTCATATTTTTATTTTTTTTGTCTTTCACACCGGTTTCCGACCCACCAAAGGTGGGCGACTAATCCGGCTCGTGCGTAGAGGCATGCGCACTGGCCAAGTGTTGTTCCTCCTGGAAATCGAACCCGGTATTCCCCGGGTACGTCCTTGGAAGGAGCTCCTTGCCACTGGAGCCCAAACAACTTGGTTTACCCCCTCATATTTTAACCAACAACATCCATTCACATATAATATCTTTCATCAATCCACCATCACTATAAGATATCTCAACTTCATGAGTCTTGTTCATAACAAGAAGTAAACCCAACAGAGAGAAAAAAAATATTATCTTAGTTGGCTAAAATTAAAGCTAATAGATTCTTCAATATTTTGTCACCTACCGAGTGATCTTGATAATAATTATTTGGTATTTCTGTAATTTGATTTTATGAAATGAAAATGTCATTATAATTTATTTTTATTTTTGAACGGTAAGTAATAGGTGTGGGAGGAAAACAAAAGTTTTCTATTTAAATTTGAAGGTCATATAATAATATATATAAAATTTAGGGATAAAACTTCTTAGGAAATGAAATATATTGTTAATGATATGTAATACTGTTTTCTACCACAGCTCTCCTTTTATCATTCAAGCATTTAATTTTTTATAATGTTATTTTTAGCATATGATAAAATTGATATAATTTCTATTTAGTAACATTAAGGTTACAAGGAAAGTAAGAAGATATTCGAAAGGCTACAAAATATTTTTGGCCAAATCGGAAGAGGCTTTTTATGATATTTAGGGGTGTTCAAAAAATATGGTTAACCTTAACCAAATCTTCAACCATATTTAAAAGTCCAACCCATTTAATAAAAAACCAAACCAGTCCATTTAACATAAACCGGTTTACCATTATTTTTGAATTGGTTCAGAACCGGTTTATTCAAGGCCAAGTATTAAACTCTGAAAAGCCAATATTCCAAATCACAATGAAACCAGATTCCAAAATCAAAAACGCGTTTCACAAATCACTTATTTTCTTAATTTTCTGAATCCTTTATTTGCTAAATCTCCATTTCTCTTTTTCTGCAAATTGCTTCTTGGAATCACGTCTTACAATTTGCTTTCTGAACCTCTAGTTCTTCTCTTCTGCAAACGTTGAATCTCCTCCGCCGTAATCATCCTTGTATTCCACTTCTAATCAATTTAACATTCAATTCATTTAATCTTCTAATTTCAATGCACAAGAATTTTAGTAGATATTATTTTTTTGGCTTTGCATATTAGGTCCCCTAAATAATTTCTAAGTTTCATCTTGGTTCCCTAATTAATAAAAATTTCATTTTGGTACCTTAACTCTTACTCTATTTGTCAAGATGGTCCCTTCCCTCAAATTTTAACCATTGTTATGATTGCTTGAATTGCAAGAAACAAATATAGCTGCGCTAATAATGTCAAGTGCTTCAAGAGGCCAATTTTCTGCTTATTATTAAAGGTGCATTAGCAATGTTTCTTTAACTTGCGTATACATAAAAACAACTTCTTTGCGGTTTTCTGACTTCAAAGAGGAGGTATATACTTCAAAGGAACTCCACTATATACCACACATACATAATTAGAATAGTGATGATAAAAAATGAAAGATCATATGAGACATATAAACCAATTAAACAAGAACCAAGTAAACATGCAAGGCCACATATAAACCAATTCCTCAAAATTACTATTAAATAGTTTTAGCTTCCTTGAGAAAGAAAACATAATCAAGCTTGATTCCTTAAATAATAAATACTCTTGGAGGAAATTTCAATGCAAATAGCAGAGAATTATGTGCTTAAATTTTGACTATGAACAGAAAACATGAATGCATATAAAATTTGTATTCAAACGAATTGTTATATGAACAGGTTAATTGGCTATTTTATGCTATCTATTTTGAATACATCTATGTTTCAAAAATTTGTTTACTTCTTGACTGTTTTTCATATCCATGTGTCAAGTGGCAGGGTTGTTGCCTAATAAACTGCAAGTTATTGTTTAGATCAGATACCAAATCTGCAACTGTAACTTTAAGAAGAAGCAGAAAACTGGCCTCTTGAAGTAAGCACTTAACATAACAGAGAATTAGAAGGGGTTTAGGGATTTGAGATTTGAGATACAAAACTGTTTTTGTTCTCCAATTCGGTTCTCTACTCTACTTTCACTTTAGTCATCGTGTCACGTCATTTACCTTGTCAGCCCAAAACATTTGTCACCTCATCAGTTAACAGAAGTTGTAAACGTCATAGACTAAACTAATAACAGAAGTACATATCCAGAGACTATTTTGTATTTAATCAT